>Ga0307509_10000195_pt1 | contig 96073 bp, 86 predicted proteins | sample 10_EM_MG_FD_202245 | JGI IMG/M metagenome (GOLD analysis project Ga0307509, IMG submission 202245) | Populus trichocarpa ectomycorrhiza microbial communities from riparian zone in the Pacific Northwest, United States - 10_EM | ecosystem: Host-associated > Plants > Roots > Unclassified | place...
TGCAGAAACTCATATCCTATTGACAGAGTTAAGTGTACCCGAGTTGGTCCGACACTTCCGGCAGGATAAATCCTGATGGAGGGTAGACCTCGGACAGACCCTGAGCAGGACAGGGTGCTCGCACAAGGTCGGAAGTAGTGGTGAATGTCAAAGGCTTAAATCTGATATCTACTTAAGTTTAAGCGTTTGGCATTCTACTTCGACAACCAACTTTTCCTCGCGAGAACTAAATTGAGTGAAGCTTCGAGCTTAACTATATTAAGTTTTACCGTTGATTCTTCTGAAATTTTACCTCATCTTTATCTTCTACTTTGAGTGTTTGGTGTGGTCGCAACCTTAGAGTTCACCTCTCTATAGGGTGCCCCCGTTACAAGGGGGTGGGCTTTCTTTGCCATGGGGTCTTCTCTGAATGCAGCAGTTTATGCCTGGGGGAATTGTTTACTTTGATTTGCATGTACCTAAAACAATACCACAGATTTAACAAAAAAATAAAAAAGACAGCAGCCCCCCCTGCTAGGACCGATCTTCCTTCGACTGCTCTCCTGGGATTAAACACACACACACACACAAAAAAACAAAAAAAGTCTACTCGAGTACTCGTACAGCATAATCCCAGATGATGAAGAACCAGATACGATGCTAGCAAGGGCAAAGAAGGTGTGGCGAAGAGTTGCCCACCTATTTCCCAGAGGAAAAGGAAACCGCCGATAGAGACGAAATTCTATGTTCCGGGGAGCGATCACGTGAAGTATTAACATTACCTCTTGAAGGAATTCCCTCCCTCCGCACTCTTGCATACCGGTCTTCTGGTTCTTCCCAGATTACCGGTATATGATACGGGGATACGGGGTCCATCATTAGAGTGAAAAAAATAAGTGGAAAAATATATAGATATATATATAAAATCTTTATTAGAATTCACGCGGGGAACCAATTCGTCACACGACTGTCAACGGCACGCAATCGATCAACTCCCCAGCATAATTTCAAAAGGGATATTAATATTATAGGATTTTTCATGCCGTCTGTGCCCTTGGGTGGAGAGAGAGTGTTTTTAAACTTAGAAGTGCACTTTGGTATCGTCTCTATCGGATCGAAGGAACAAAATAAGCTTTCAACGGATTAGTATAACCTATAAATTTAATATTATACCTGCTGGCAAGATGCAATCTCGGCGATTCCTCTTCACTTTTTTTTTTTTTCCAACCAATTACATGCGGACATACCGGTCAAGTAATAACAGCACGACAATCTTCAACGGGAGGTGGGGTGCATAACGAAAACCGGTGGATGAGGTACCGTACCATGCGTACAGTACGAGTGCCTTACTCGTACTGAACGGTTTTTTATGGCTCTTCGTGTTTTTGTTTTTCTGTTACCCTGCTCTGATAAATTCACTTTTTTGCCTGCCAAGTACCGCATTATACTCACTATTCGTCACCCCACCGGTTTTCGTTGTGCATCCCCGTTGGAGCTGCAAACATCAACGCTGCCAGCCGGGATCCCACTCAACAAGCGAGTGTTTGTGAGAAAATAGCTGTAGCTTACGGTAAGCTATGGTAATGCCTTGTTGGAATGATAGCTCGATAATTGGTGAAGATGGTGGGGTGGGGCCACCGAACGTTGACGCCCATCGCCCGGGAATGAACTTACTCACCCATCACCCATTCACACAAAGAGGTACTGTAAAAATGAACCGGTGTGGGGACAACCTGGGGTTCAACCTACCTTGACATATCACACAAACTGTTAATATCGTATAGATGGACGGACAAACAGACGGACGGATAGGCGTGTTAGGGCTGTTGGTGCGGAAAGTGGTATAGGAATAGCATATTTGATCCATACTGTGATGCTTCTTGCCTGTCGCCGGGGTATCATAAAATAGCTCCCTCAAGAAGCAAGAAAATCAACAAGCAATCACTCAGCGGGAGCGACTTAACTCGTGCTTCGATCTCCACCCCCCATTAACCACCTCGTTATGCTTAAGCCGTGAAGTCCTAGCCAGATAACACCCGCCCTCCCAGCCAGGAAGATGCAGCCCACGAACTACGGTAGTTCCGAAAAACCTTATCCCCCGCTTCGCTGGAGCCCCAACCCCAGCCTCCTCCTGCTGCTCCTGTACCGGTACTCGGACCAAAAAGACATGACACGATTTGCGCCATCCCAGAGAGCGAGACAGACAATAGGGCTGAACCAAAAGATAGGCCCACGATACCGGTAAATGGGGCTGGAGATTGATTAGCGAGGGCGCTTAACTATTGCGTAGCCACCCTGCAGCAACCCACAACCGTGGCGTTGTGGCCTAGAAAAGAAAAGCAAAAGAGTGTGAGGGTGGGAAATGCAGAGGCTGGGAAGGGGCGGGCGGGCGCTCGTGGAGGAGGGTGACCAAAGTGCATTTTGCTTTCTTTTTTCGCGTGCTGGGTCATGATTGTTGAGCCGAGCTACCCCAGGTTGGCTCAAGGCTTGTCTCGACCGCTTGCTCCAGCCACTGGGCCATAGATCTTAACAGACCTTTTTTCCTTCACCAAAAGTGAGCAAATGTGCGACCGGTAGAACTATTCGGCTACATAACTGGCTTCACACACACGCTTAATTCTAACCAACCAGACCAGAGTTTGACAGACTTTTTTTCCCTTTCTTTCTTCATCCAGCTCACGCCTCAAGTGCAGTGCCGCCGTTGCCGTGGCAGCCAATCGGTTATGCCATTTCCCAACGGGTGGTTCTGATTTTATTTTTCTGTCATTTAGGACTGGAGGCTGGGGATTCATCATGATGATTAGTTAGAGTAGGGAGATGCGAACTGACAAATACCGTATGACTGCGGTGTTGGGGGGCTTGGTATTATGGCAGGAAGGAAGTCTTGTCTGCTTGAAATTAGATGTTTGATTCTACTCGAGCTGGTGAGAATGCAGTGCCCTGCAGCATGCAGTCATGTCTGGGGGATATGATAATCGAGATTGTGTTTGTACTTGCACTTGTATTAGATTGCACTGGATCATTAGTTGTACTGTACGACAGCCTCCGTCAGCACACGATGGTACAACACAGTAAGACAATGCCCTGCGGGAGAGCCTTCAAGATATCGCCGTACAAGCTTGACCCTCTCCCATTCAAAACACGGTTACTTTTGAAAATATATTTCATCAACACCCTTTAGATAATTGCATAGCGGTGAGGAAAAAATACAAAACATATAATACAAGTAACAAGAAAACTTTCAAAAGACAAAAGGTGTATTTTTTTTTAAATTTTCTCATGTCACTTTCAACAGCTTTTGCTTGCTTGTTGGGATGTGTGTGATACTCGTCCCCGGCCATGTGTGCCCAAAAACGTGGGCATGGGTGCTCAGAGAGAGCAGATACCTCACCCTGCTGTATATCTGTTTTCTGATGCTTAGGATCGGGGACGGGAACTAGGTACTTTTTGTTTGCTTGATTTTGGTGAATATGCCGAGAGCGGTAAGGGTTGCTAGGCGATGAGATACTGTACAAACATCCTGAACTGGGCACCACAAAACCTACCCGGTTTAGATTCTGGACCAATAACATCTGCCTCAATAATTGAGCTAAAGGCTTGAAAACACAATAGAAGCCCTAGATCATTATTTTTTTCAAGTTTTTCCTTGCAGCTTTCTGTGGCATTGTTCGCTTGTTTCGGTGTTATCAAGTTTAGTGTCTGGGTGTTGGCGGGGTATGACTTTGTATCCATGGTACGCGGTGCCCACCCCTGGGAATACTCGAGTACCCACACAGAGACACATCCCCATTCCGGGCCGGGATACCAATATTATTATCAGAAAAAGGAAGGGCACACCACTGGACCAAAATTTGAGTTTGTCTCCCCTCTATCTGTAACGACGGGCTGTGAAGAATCGGGGAGGCTGCCCTCCCGCTCGGTGATGTCCCCTCCTTAATCGGGATTGCCAGAGGGAAAAGTCCCTTATTTTTTCTGCGCCCTTCCCTTGCCGCTAGCCGATCAATTTGTTGAGTGCCGTACCATAATGTGCGGTACAGTACTGCGCGTGTGGATTTTCTTTCTCTTTTCTTTCGATTGGAGTGTGGCGTACAGTGCACACAGACGGGAACGAGAGAAGAAGAAAAAAAAAGGGGGGGGGGGCAAACTGAGTGAGAACAACAAGGTAGTTTGTTGTACTTTGTATGATATTATGTACTGTATGCACCGACGAATATGATACCTGGGATACTTACTTTGCTTTCTCCCTTTGTCTGGCCTTGGGGGAACGACAATAGGTTGGTTGGCTGGACGGGCCAATTGGAGAGAGTGGTTGAATTCAAAGTGAGAGAAAGGATCATAATGAGCGGGCAGTCTGTTGCTAAAAATAGTATTTGAACAGCCCGTTGACTCGGTAATTAAGCGCGAAACATGCCCAGGCTCGTTGAAGCCAGCCTCTCCTCCAAACCTACACCTACTCGAGTACTCAGTGGACGCAAATCTACAAACTTCCGGTTAGAACGGCGGCGTGACAGAGACTACGCACGTGTTGGATGGATGGACACATCTCGAGCGCCCACCGCCCTATAATTCTTACAAAGAATTACCATATTCGGGTATCGGGGATATCTGTAGATAGAAAAGGAATCAAACTTACAAGTTGATAGCTGAGCCACATGTGTCGGAATTGTCATTTATTCATTTAGAAAGGGGTAAGAAAAGACCCATTTTAAGCTGACGGGTGAATCTTTTGAGGAGCGGCTGTGCTGATTTGTCCCAGACCGGGTGGGAAGCTTATTGTGTTTTACTTTTCTATTTTATTGCAGCCTCCGGGATAAGGGCTTGGGAGGGATTATTGCGTGGTGAAGGAGAGCAGAGATATTATTGGGCGATGATGGACATGGATCATAACAGACCGAAGGACGAAAAGAGAATCCATGCTTGGAAGCGCGGGGCTCAAAAAAAGCCACTCACTCGCCCTTTCCGCCATCGACTTTTTTATTTGCCTTTTTCTATATAGAAACTTGGGTGGTCATTGTTGTGGTGCTGTGGGATAATGGTATTCTTCGTTTCTTGTGCCACAGCATGCAGGAAGGAGAACTATCAGTAAGGTACCGTCTTGCCACTTGTTTCCGCCTTTGCCCATCGTAGCCTTGTATTCACGGAGAAGGAGAGGCAGGAAACTTTGAAAAGGAAAAAGAAGAAACGTGGCTGTAATTAAAGACTCCGACGGCCAATCGATTGCGGCGCCATGTAGCATATGTATCAAAAGGCTGGCAAGCGGACAGCAGCATCGTCACCATCCCCATCGTCTTCGTGAACGGTTCGATGGGGGTTTACGTGCGGCGCAGGAACAACATTACTGTTGGTCCATTCTGCCTCTTGTACTGACTGATGCTGCCAACACGCTCACTTCCACGTCTTCATGGTCTCCTCCAATAAGATTTGTCCAAGGTTGGTGGAAGAAAAAAGGGAAGGACAATGGAGCCTAGAACGGTAATGGTCCCGGGCACTTGAGATCAACCAAAAGCCAACACAATAATAGCGGTTTTGGAAAATCTCCAACCACAATCACATATTTGGGAATATACGGCGTCATAGAAGTACGGTACCGGTACTCAGAAGACACTGTTCTCCTGCTCCATACTTTCTAATTTTGAACAAGAGCAAGTATCCGTGCAAACAGTAAAATTTGGAATTACCCATGCAGGGCAATCCCCGGGGTTATTCGAGCCATGGGCGACTTTTTTTCGTGTGTATTATATAATCGTGATGAATTACTTATGGCGGTGATTTCAACTTTCAAGTGGCCTGCATCATGCCAGTACCGGTACAAATTTGAGAGACATACCGGTTCACTGCCTCCGTGAGAGAATACTGTACTCGAGTACTGGTGAAAAGATTAGGATCAGGGGAAGGGTTTGTTTGTGCAGTGGCCACCACACCTTTTTTTTTTTCGTTAGCTCCTTACCATGGTGGGTGACGCTTGGGTGCCACATACTATGCCGGGGGTGTGCTTACCATCCACTGTGTGGCTCTACATATAAACTCCCCGCTGCTCCTCTCCTCCCCATCTCCACCACAGCCATTTTCGGTCCTCTCAACGTTCCATCCATTCTTTCGTCACTCCTCACCTCACCTCCTACCCCTCGCCTACTTGGTTTGTTTATACCATCGTCGCTCACTGTACCGTCATTCAAACAAACTTTGCACGTTCCAACTTTAATTTCCGAATAAACACTTTCACTTCAAGCTTAAACCAATCAAAATGCAGTTCAAACTTCTTATCGCATCTGCTTTCTTCGCTGCCTCTGTCTCTGCCATTACTGGTAAGCTTGGAGATGCAGCTATCATCACTGACAACCCGGCTGGTGCAAGGTAACTATCTTTTTCACACCACGCGATCAATTCTACAAATAGCTAACCTCTTCTCTCTTCTATCTAGCTATGTTGCTACCCTCCCCTCCAACGGCACTGTAACCGGTTCTGCCAAATTCTCCAGCACCGGTAACGGAACCGGTGTCGAGGTCTCCCTCGACTTCAAGGGCTTCAAGGGAGCCATCGGCCCATACGCCTACCATGTTCACGACCAACCCGTCCCTTCCGATGGAAACTGCAACGGTACTCTGGCTCATTTGGACCCCTACCAGCGTGGACAAGTCGACCCTTGTGACCCCAAGTACCCCGCTACTTGTGAGGTCGGTGATTTGGCAGGAAAGCACGGCAAGATCCCCAACTCCAACGGCTCAATGTTGGAAGTCTACCTCATCTTTGTCGACAACTACATTTCCACCAAGCGGGGAATCGGCGCATTCGTCGGTAACCGCTCTATTGTCATCCACAACAGTGCCGGCGGTCGCATCGCCTGTGCCAATCTCTCAGCTGTCGGTGTCAAGAGCCCCGCCACACCATCGCCTTCCACCGGCCCTATTTCGCCGTCCTCGGGGGCTTCGGCTACCACCCTTTCTGGGTTCCTTGGGCTTGCGGCCTTTGTGGTTGCTGCCATTGCTTTGTAGATGCTTTTTTTCTTTTCTTTTCCCTTCATTTTCGAGCATTAGGTGGACCAGATGATGATCCGGGGGTATGATAATTACGGGGATGAGGGGTGATCGGAGCATAGAGAAAATGGAAAAACGGTCATTTGGGCCAAAAATGACTGCTTTTTCACTGCTACATAGTGTGCTTTGGTCTTGGTGGATTCCGGCTCTGTTACTTGTGTTAACGGCTCAGCAGTAATGGGTGTGGGAATTGTACATGCTTTTCTTGATTTTTACCTTCTTCTAATTCACTTTTCCCCTTGTGTTTTTACTTTCCCGGGTCTTACGGTTTTGCAGTTTTTTTTCTCTTCACTTTCTAAACGGGGGTCTTTTCTTTTCACTGTTTGTTCTTATATCATGTCACGGGGTTTTCTATAAAGGCTGTATCATACTACTCAAAAATATGCCAAAGTTTTCATCGAAGAAATGAGCGTCACGTTTGTTTTGTTTGCCGTAATTTTGATTTTGATTTTGATTTTTTTCCCTCGCAGACGTTATCGGTAAAGCATCCCCCTACCCCCTGGTCTATTATGATCCACCCCCATGTTGATTAAGATTGCCTTGCCAGACCCCAACCAACCCCGGCAGACAAACGCCGGCACTCCGAAAAGAGAGGATCTCCTCTCCTCGCCTCCAGCTGCTCAGGTCACCCACCATCCATCTCCTGGCAGGGATACCGCGCGATTGCCACCCCCCTTCATTCAGCCAAGTCCTTACCGCACAAGTTAATTATACTTTCCAGCTAGCCATTCATAAAGTATTCGGACACCTCTACTTTGTGAGTATCGGTCTTGGTACCAAGTGTCCGAATACTTTCTAAAAGGGCAAGTACCCTCACCGGCCGAAATTCCGGGTGTCAGGTAAAACAACCCACCGCTCCTCCACTTCCACCATTATATGATAGCGCTGAACTGTGCAGTTCCTGTACCGGTGGGCGCTTGCTCGAATAATCCATCAGACCATACTTACCGTACTACCGGTAGCAAGGTACGGGCTGCAGCTCACTTTGTTGCCCAACCATAAATCCCCCCCTCCCCTTTTTATCCACCGAAACCAAGAAGTCCAAGAATCTGGTAACTACCGTAACTAACTTAATTCACAGTACCCCTTTGTATCACACAGTATCATTACCGGTACTCAATAAAGGTATCAACGGATATTCCCGTATTAGCCCATGAATGGTTCCCTGTGCGATTGACTTGGCCAAGTCAACAGATTTTTTGACAATCTCCCGACGGCCCGGAACCCATATATGGTGAGGGACATCCGCATCCGGAGCCCTCGGCAAAAGATAATATCGCCCATCTCCAACACCAGGAGATTTTCAACCAACCACCCCTATTAGAGCTATGGCTCTAATCAGGAGGTAGACCGGACGGCCGGCCCCTCTACGTGTTGATGGAGAGAAAACAGTAATATCTCAAGCTCCCATGGGGCTTAATATTGGGCTTCAGGAGTAGATTATGGTAAGGCGAATTTTTTTTTGCAGGAGTAGGAGAGATGTCCGGTGGAAACATGTTAATTACTGGTCATTCCCTTGGCAACGCCTGTTAACATTGATTTTTGCCAAGATATTAACCTTTTTGACACCCACTCTTGGCAGTTAGCCTGCTATTTCTGAGCTAAGGTGAATGTCCTCTCGTTCCGGTTCCAAATATCCCCCACCTATATACCCCACCAGTACCGGAAAGGAAGAAAAAAGAAAAGAAAAACAAGCACTAAACCAGCCCCCCCCTCCCCCACACTTCTCGGGATACCGTATTCACTTTGGATTAGATTAGAGGCCTACTCAAGTAGGACGGTATGCTCTGCCTACAGGAGGTACCGTACAGCGAATCACAAATCAGAGCACGTTTTACGCTGGCGGTATATGTACGTACCGTACTGCATAGCACTTGCGTGATATACTACGGCGCAGGAAGTGAACTTCTTTTGAAACCGGACCTGTTTTGCTGGAGGAAATCACCCACCGGGAGGGAAGGTAAAAGTGATGTTGTCTCATAAGTTAGATTCTCTCTTTGTCTACCTACCTATCTATCCATCTACCCATACACCGTATCCATCCCTTGTGAGATATACGGGCCGGCACAGCAAGTACACTTCCATATATGTACTTGATAGCGGGTAGGGTAGGTAGGTAGGCAGGGAGACTGCTTCACTAAGTGTCACTCGTGGGGACTTTGTCTTGCGGCGGTACAGTACTAGTACTAGTACAGCGCTTGGTTTAAAGGGTTTAGAGGGGAGGGGAGGGACTAACACTTGAGGTTTGTTAACAGGTAGGTGTTATGTACAGTGCAGTACAGTAAGTTACACTGGCTAGCCTATGATAATATGATAGCATTCATTGACACACCGTGCTCTGCTAATCTATGATACCGGCGGCGTGCTAACTGGGTGTTGGGTGGACTTAGCGGTCGAAGGCTCGACAACACAAGTGCTTAAGGAGGTTTTTGTACAAGTAGTGCACTGTGGGCGCTCGGTGTGTGTGTGGGGAGTAGGGTGGACTGGATTGTGATAGTTTGTGTAACGCCTACAGGAGGGTTATCATACTGTACCGGTAGTGGTGTTCACATTACTACGGCAGGCTGGTTGGTCACTTGATCGGTAGGGTGGGCTGTTCGTTCAAGCTAACTTGGACTCTAGTAGGGGGTGGTTGGTCTCTGTTCCACCCAGGTACGGCGTTATGGTACCAATGGAGGATGGGCGAGAAACAAAAAGGGAAAGAACCGCTCCATACATCCATAATTATGACGAGTAACGGGTAAAAATTGAACGACATCGACAAGATTCGAACTTGCGCACCCGAAAGTAAGAGATTTCTAATCTCTCGCCTTAACCGCTCGGCCACGATATCATATAGGCTTCCAGTTGGCTTTTGGCATTCTTAAGCCAATTTAGTAAATGTCACGACGATGGCAGGAATAAAAGTGCGTGATTGAGTGGGGTGGTTTTATGGGGGTTTCGCAATTCATTCATTTGGTAAAAGATTTGGCCATATCTGCTTTCCCCTATTCTGATTCCATCATCTCCCCCTCCAGAGAAGTTCTCCTTCCTCTGCAAGTGTAGACCGTGTCTGTTGTGTAGTGTGATATCGAGCTGTGCAGTTCATGATGGCAGAGGGGCTATTAACTCCCCCACTATCCAATCCCGTAGGGACCCGTGATTCGAGATCCTCAGACCCCTACCACGGATTATTTTTAGACACTTCGAGCCCTTTGGGCTGGATGGGTTCTCTTGACCCGCTCCATTCCTGTTCTCGCAAGCTGGCCTTTATCGCGAGGTAGTCGTTTCGGACCTTTTGGCGGCTTGATGTCCAGGTGCGTGGTGCTGGTTCGTAGCTGGCGTTATATTTGCAAACCGCCTCCCCCGGTGATATTTTGGGCCTGGCGCCGAATGTTAGATAGTATCTACTAAATAGTGAGAGAGAGGGTTGATGGGTACCCCGCAGCTTCCTTCTCCTACTTTCGTGAGCCTTTGGTAACGTCTCTCCAAAGGCCATTCCGTTCGGAGGGCGAAAAGTTGGGCAGTGGTAGACAGAGTGGTGCTGTCCTCGAAGACCTTGTCTACGTTTAAAAGAGTTCCTTTTAAACATCCTTCTTGAGTAAAAAAAAAAAAAAACAGTTAGCTATTATTATCCCTGGTAAACTCCAGTGGGTTTCTCACCTGTCCAAACTTTTGGTTCGTGCCCTGGAGCTTCAATTCGGGGCCGCAAGGCGATTTGGGTTGCGATTAGATGGATGTGTGGCATTCTAGAGACGAAGAGGTGTATTTATATACCATCCCTTCTTGCGTAATTACCCCATAAAGCGGCCCGAAACTACCCCGCTGTGCAGGGGCCCTTATCGAGCAAGCATAAGGAAGCGGGGTAGCATAAGACAACTGGTGGACTTTTGTGTGACCCTGGAATCCATAACATCCTCAGGATTATTTCTGCACTTGAATGAAACATGTTAATTAATTAAAAACCCTCATACTCTACGTGTGCAAATCTAGACGTGGGTTCAGGTCTTTATCCGGTGGCCATACAGTATCCCGATACTTCTTCCTTGCCTTTAGGGATTCACTCCCTGCCCTTTCTTGTTTTAGTGGGATGAGAAGATCTCTCTGGAGTTGTGCAATTGGTTTTCATTTTAGTCAATTCTTATCGACGCCAAGGTAAAAGCAAGCTCAAAGCTATGAGCAGTGAGGGATTTCGTAACAGAGATAGAATGAAGTGGGTTGAGTGCTGCATTCTGAGCACCCGTACGCCTCGGAATCCATTGGTAATATGATCCCGTTACTGTGGTGGGATGGTGGTTATGACGTCTCCCTGGGGGCAGTGGGATCGAGGGGTCGAGAGATTGGGATCAGGGTTGGGACCGGGAGCGGGCGGCTAGTACCGTGTCATGTTTTAGATATTGGTAGCGGGAAAAAGTCTCGGTATATGGTATTGTATTAGCAAGGTTGGCCTGTGAATCCTGGTTAATTTATCTTCTATTGGACGCTCATTTGAGGCTTCTGTGGGTGATGGTGGTAGAGGACGATATGTGTTTGGTGCGGACTGCAGTCTATAGAGCGAGCGTGGGGGAGGGCTTTTCTTATCAGTCTTGTGGCTTCTGGGTATTGCCCTTCACTTGATGTCATCGTATCTGCTATGGTTTGCCGAGAGTGGGTGTGCTGTTTTGGCGAGCTCTGACAACAATAGCGAACCTTTTACGACTTGACCCTGCATACTATATTATGGGGATAAGATTTACTTATCGTGACGAGGAATTGAGCTTTCGATGAAAGAGACCAAGCGTTATAGTGGAGGGGTAAGGACTATAATAGCAAGGGGAGGCATCATGGAACAGTGACTTAACTCTGCAATATCTACCTACTTGATAATATGAGAAAAGGACCGCAAGATGCTCAATCAAGTCGATTTAACCAACATCACGATCAATATATTCCCCACTGAGGTCCTATGTATATCCAGTAATCTGTAACAGGGACTTGCGGGGTCATAAAAGCACACAAACGAGGGGGTTCTCCCACTCTGACGAATAATTCAGATAGGAGATGCGAAGCTAATAGTCTCCAACAGAAGATTCATACATTAATATTCAATACCACACCTCTGTACTGTATGGCTAATATGTGCTCTTTGGGGCACTTGTACTGAATGCTAACTCAATGATTTACGTATATCTAGTGACAGAAACTGTGGTATTATCATTAGGTGGGGGGCAATTAAGATAGACTTGGGCGAACGATCGATGCACGCAGTTCGTGGGCATTGACACAATTCAATTGGACGCAGAGCAAATGAAAATGAGGAATATGACCTATACTTTTTTCTCATACGCACTATCGTGCCAACATATTACCGAAGTCTTGGTGTAGCAGCAGATACTGCGCACGATTTAGAAGTGGAGTGCCAGGACACCTCCCCTGCACAGAGACACAAGCCCTGTGGAGGGAAAAACAGAAGGGTTGCTCACCAAGTGTATCACGAGGTCTCGGGGTTCCCGAGACCCCATTTTTGGGGAACTTGCCTAGGGGCCATCGGCTTGAAGGCTCTAATACTTGTGCCCTTGGTTGTTATTTTTTGAGGGTCTGCGAGGTAGCTCAGGAGTAGCAGTGATCATAGCGAGTCACTCGTGAATACAAAAACTGACAAGTTCATCTCCCTCCAAGATTGGGCCCTTCGTACAGATAAGAGACAAGGGAGCTTTTCGATCAAGGGCTGTTGCCCTAGTTGTAAAGAGGAACATAGGAAAGGCAAAACTTCGCCCAACCTGTCTGAGGAGTCTGCCTAAGGAGGGGGTTTACATCCTTGAGAATATTTTCCAAGGTGGTAGGTATAACAAACGGATTAGTTCATATCTTTTGACGCAGCTCTTCGTACGCAGTAAGAGGCCATGAGGTTGTTAGAGTCGATGAGAACGCTAGTTTGTTGGGGTTGGTCGTGGAAGAACAAGAATTTTGAGGATTTTTCAGGAGTGTGGTAGATTGTTCTGGAGTTTGCGGTTTACAGAGAAGGGTCTCCCGATGTTTTTCCTTTGTTATCACGAGGGTGCGGAGGAATGGGGGCATGCGTTGAGGCAGAGAGATGTGTGTGGAGATTCATGGGAGGGCCAGGATGATCTTACTATGTTCAATATACTACTCTCTTTACCTTTAGTTTGACTTGAGGGGTGGGGGAGTGGAGGTGATCATGTCTTTCCTACCTCTCCCACCCAACATCCAAGTCCCAAACCATTCCACTAATTCTACTTCTCCGTCACTCGTTACTTACCTCAAGAGAAATCGGTCAGGTTTTCGGCCACTCTGATCTCTCGAACAAGAAGTGATGCGGCGGGCAGCGCAGTCGCATGAAAACTGTACGCCTGCGTTCTGGTGGAGGGTTTATGGTGAGCATACCGTTAGACGAGATTCTAAGGGAGCAAAACCATAAAAGATTGTCTTACACACTACTCCCCATAGCTTTATACGAATTTAATTACCAGAACCTCCTCTAGGAATGGGATTTTTCGAAGTGCTCAGCCAAAACGAGTCATGATTGGTCACTCACGAAATACTACGGGTAGGGGTCGTAAGTCGAATGTTGAGTCAGTTCTAACGGTATTTTGGATTTGGTCTTAATGGTGAAGGGTGAGTAGAGCGGGGTGTTTAGATCCAAGGCCTAAATTCGTGCATCTTATTTCTTACCTCTAGAAAATCAATGAGGCTCAGTCACTTAGCCACAGATAGCTTGTGCCTGCATTTATTGGGTGCAGGGTGCTATTATCCACACCGGAATCTCTCAGGACGTCTCGAGGAGGTGACGCAAATGCCGATTTCTCAGCCGCCATGCGCCACTTCCTGATTTCTAACGAGGATATCTGTCCCTTTCCTTCTTACAAACCTTCTCCGACCCAAAATTGCTCTTCATTTCCTTCACAACCTATTCCACCGATCTATCAAAACCCAACTATTACTGAAAATGAAGGGTCTCGGCTCTCTATTTACGCTCGCTTCACTTCTGTTCGTCGCGACAGCCAGTAATGTCGTCGATTTAACCCCCAATAACTTCGACAAAGAGATTCTGCAGAGTGGAAAGCCGGCATTGGTTGAATTTTTTGCTGTAAGTTCCTCTTTGAATTCACAAACCCTCGAGATTCGGCGCTAACGTTGTTTATTTAATAGCCATGGTGCGGGCGTGAGTTAGTCGAGCTGTATCGTTATGGGATAATGGCTAAATTGAGATGGAATAGACTGCAAGAATCTTGCCCCCGTCTACGAGGAGCTTGCGGATTCGCTTGCTAGCCAGAAGGATAAAGTTACAATCGCTAAGGTCGATGCCGATAGTACGTCACTATTACCATAGGGGCGTTTGCGCTTCGGGCTTCGGTTTTGCTCACTAAAATATCCACAGATCACAAGTCACTCGGAAAACGGTTTGGTGTCACTGGCTTCCCAACATTGAAGTGGTTTGACGGGAAGTCTGCCGATCCCATCCCATACGAATCCGGCCGGGACTTGGAGGCACTTCAAGCGTTCGTTAAGGAGAAAGTCAGTGGATTGAAGCTCAAGACCAAGCGTGAAGCGCCAAGCAATGTTATTGCACTCAGCGATGCCAACTTCGATACAATTGTTCACGACGAAAAGAAGGATGTCTTGGTAGAGTTCTATGCGGTTTGTTCACGTGGGTTGCCCTTGATGGGGCCACTGCTAACAGGAACTTTTAGCCGTGGTGCGGTCACTGCAAAAACCTTGCTCCGATCTACGAGAAGCTTGCCAAGAACTTTGCTTCTGAGAGCAACATTGTAATTGCCAAGCTTGATGCCGACTCTCCTGGTGGGAAAGCCTCTGCTGAGAGATACGGAATCACTGGTTTCCCTACCCTAAAGTGGTTCCCCAAGGGATCTTCTACCAAGGAACCCATTCTGTATGAGTCTGCCAGGTCTGAGGAGGCATTGACCCAGTTCATCAACAAGCATGCCGGTACCCACCGTGCCGTTGGCGGAGGTGTCGATGATGCGGCAGGAAGAATTGCTTCTTTGGATACTATTGTCCAGAAGCTTATTTCGGGAGAGAAGGATGCCGAGAGGGAGCTGGCAAAGGCCGCTGAGGAGGTCAAGGAGAAATATGCTGCATACTACCTTAAGGCAGCCGACAAGCTCTCCAAGAACGCAGACTATGCCAAGAAGGAGATCAAGAGGTTGCAGGGGATTGCCGCTAAGGGCGGTTTGGCCCCAGAGAAGTAAGTACATTTCCGTCCACCCTATTTATTGCATATAGCTTACAGTAACTTAGGTTGGACGACATCCTAAGCCGTAAGAACATACTCACGCAATTTCTCTCCAAGGAGAAGGAAGAGGAGAAGGAAGAAGCCAAGGACGAGCTGTAAATCAATAATTTCTTGATTTCTGCGTATTTGAAATTGGCTGTACGCTTTGTTTTTCTTAGTCCTGGGTTTTGTGGTGTTTTCTCAGATTATCTCCATGGCACAACGTGGTTTTGGTGGAACTAGGTTATGTAAAAATGTGTTTGAACCATAAGTGCTTAATACAGATTAATCTCACGAAGCGTGTGTTTGTTTTCTCTCGGGGAATTGGAGTTCCATGATTTATCTGCAACGTGAGGGCAGTCTTGTGTCGAGAGCCCCGGGTGTTTTTTGAGGAAAAGCCATTTCTTTCTTTATCCCGTTCAGAAATCATTTTTAGTATGATACGATAATTCCCATGAGGTAGTGCGTTCGTAATTTCCTTACATTTGTGAACCTAACTAGGCTTACATATTTTTACATATATACAATTAGCCAATAGTATCAGGTTTAACGGCGTAGAAAGTGAGAAAATATGCCTACCGGTAGATCCAAGCACTGTACTCCAGGGGTTTGGCCATCGCCAATTATTGCACATCAAAAAACAGGTAAACTAAAACTTTTCTAAACTCTTCTCAAGTATAATGGTTTCATATTTTCACTCAACTCATGTCACTCAGTCTAAACTTAAGACTGTAAGATCACAATAATAATGTGAATTGAAGGTAGGTATGATATTATTGTGAGGACCTTTTTTTTTCTTTTTCTTTCAAATATTATTATAATAATACAAAAAAGGCAAAAAATATATATATAAGGAAAGAAGTCAGATGGGAATGTGTTTTGGGAGTCCCTGGAGAGGTGCTAGAGGGTATCTTTTCTGGCGATGAAATTGAGGTGTGTATAAAAAGGACTTGTATACGGTAGTCTGTCTTCAGTACGAGCATGGAATTTAATAGTATAATAATTATTTGATCTACTTCATCTAATAATGCTATTTTATCAAATAACTCTTTCAGTCACTTAGTATCATATCATACCTGTTTTTTTTGTTTTTTTTGGCATGCTGCAATTTGAGCTGGTAAATTTGTCTTCAGATTTGATTTTTTTTCCGCTCATATTATCAAAGAATTATATTTCATAAGTTAGCTGAAAAGGTTAAAAAAGGTTTTGTATTTTGACTAGTGTGAAAAAACAGCAACCTAGTTAGCCTTTTATTTTTTAACTATTACTAGGTTCATTATTGACTATTGAATTGCTCAGGGGCACGACTGTGCTCTACTGAGCACAGTGTTATACTGCACAGTACTTGATGTTAGTTTACAGGCCATGACCCGTGCACCACTAACCCAGGCCAGAATGCGAGGACATCACTCGAGAACAGGCAATTTCAGATTTCGCACCAACACGAGAATCGACAAGCCCAGGAGCACCCCAGTGCAGAGAAACAAAATCAAGCTTCCTGCAATCAATACACGCCCTTTCCAGAAGAAACCCACCCGTACGCTAGAATACTACCAGCGCTTACACAACCTCCCCCTCCATTCCTCACCTCATAGTCAAAAAGGCTAATATCGGAGGTGTGTATAAAACAAAACCAAAACCAAAACCAAAACCAAATAAGATAAAATGGAATGAAGTGGAATCAAAAATCAAAAAAAATCAGGACAACCCCAAAGCGTACTGTGCAATACAATACTACCCCCTTTCCAAAACCCTCCTCCTCCGCTCCTCCAATCCATCGTCTAATCCACCACTCCCAAAACTCTCCGCGGAATCCACCCTTCCGATAACACCCCTACCCCCATCACTCCCATACCCACTCGCCCCGCCTCCACTTATGGTCCCATACCCCCCAGTACCACCGCCAGTGGCACCTGTATCTGCACCACCACCACCGCCGCCGAGGTCGGGCAAAAAAGCATTGTAAACCCAAAAACTAACCTTTCTTCTCAGCCCTCTCAGGCCCGGCCCTTCCTCCTGCCCGCCGCCACCAACCCTCAATAATCTATCCCCCTCTTCGGCGTCGGTAGAATTAGGAGTAGCGTCACGCCTCCTTCTCCAAGCCGCCCAAACTGCACCAGCTACTAACAGAACAATCACTAGCGCGCCCGCCACGCCGACGAGCACGCCCCCGAGGGTGATCATGGAGACTTGGCAGCCGAGCGGCGCAGTGCGCATTTCCCAGCGCTCGGAGCGGGAGGGACAAGGGGAGGAGTGCAGTGGTGTGATGAAATTTGCTGGGACGCAGGTTTGTGTCTGTCTTGGGGGGGGGATGTGTTAGCTATTGTAATGAGGCGGAGGAGGAAGGCTATGGGGGGGGGGAGAAGGACGAAAGGGCACCAGCCGCAGGTTGGATCAATGGATGATAGACAATCGTCGCAAGCGTTGCGGTTCCAGCATCTGCGGAAGGTTGGGTCTGAAGTGTTTGGTGAAGAGGACATCATAGGTGGCGTGACTACTCTAGTATACGCTAGGGGCTGGGATGGGCGAGGTGAGGAAGGTTTGGGCGTGATTACTTTTACCGTGGTTGAAGCTTGGCTTGTGGATGCAGATTGGTGCACAAAACACTGTTTCCGGACTAGCCATCAGGAATAAATCGGCGGGTCAAGAGAGAGCAGCACCATGAAATGAAATAAAAGCTCCAGACCATGATATCGCAGCAATTGTCCCTATATCACATCACTCAACTTTTAACTGACACCCAAGAACGCGGCCAGCCTCACAATACAACTAACGCACCCTTCCGCTATAGCTAATTTTATATCCGTCGCATTCATCGCTCATTGCCATCTCCACCTCAAGACCACTACAGCCAAGTCACACCATTTAAAAACACATCAAGCTAAAATTTCTCAAAAAAGGAAAAGGAATACAAAAAGAAAACCGAAGAAAAGGAAAAAAACCATGACCCATCTCCACCCATTAAGTTTTCTTTTTGAATTTTAGTTAATTGAACGCCCTAGCAAGTGCTCCCGGAAAAAGATACGAAGTTTGAATTGACTACCTGAGGAACACCAATTCGGGAACGGTCGAGATTTAGGGATAACTGAGGAGATTGCGAAGATTAAGGACGAAAGGGAATGCCGACAATCTACTTGCGCGCCCTCAAGTTGCTACTGAGCCATTCCAATCCTTCATAAAGACCATCCCCGGAAGTAGCGCAGGTTGATTGGATATACTAGAACGGTTGTCAGAGTAGCAAAATTTAGAATACACACGGAGAAAAAACATACCCAAGCCCTGTTCCTCAAACTATGCAGACCAAGCTTATCAGTGATCTCTGCGGCATTCATGGCATTCTGGCTCCAGATCAGTAAAAAAAAGACCAATAAATGTGAGTCGTTGATTAATGCTCACCGGCAAATCTTGTTTGTTGGCAAACACCAAGAGCAAAGCATCCCGAAGCTCGTCCTCATTCAACATTCTCTGAAGCTCCTCACGCGCCTCACTGACACGTTCCCTATCATTGGAGTCGACAACAAAAATGATACCTTGGGTATTCTGGAAGTAATGGCGCCAAAGGGGACGAATCTTGTCCTGTCCACCAACATCCCAGACAGTGAAGGAGATGTTCTTGTATTCGACAGTCTCAACATTGAATCCTGTAATTAACCGTTAGCGAGACGAGACATTAAAAATAAACACATGGTACTACCATGTCTCAGACTCTTCCGTATGCGGAATGTCCCGACAAAAGCAAAGAGCGGGAAAAAGAAGCCTCTTACCGATGGTGGGGATAGTAGTAACGATCTCTCCGAGCTTCAACTTATAAAGGATTGTAGTTTTACCAGCGGCATCCTAGGCGAGAGAAGGCAAAGACGTAAGCAATCCAGTCAGCCCCCAACTATCCCTGCATCATGCACATCACTTGGGAAGGGGAAGAATGAAAAGATGAGAAAAACTGGCATCAAAAGCGACCCGAGATGACAACAGATAAAAGCAAGTAAAAGAAGGATAAGGGGAAGAAAATAAAGAAAAGGCGAACATACCAATCCGACCATCAATATACGCATCTCCCTCTTGCCAAAGAGGCCAGTAAAGAGCTTCGAGAATGAGAGACCCATGATTGCGGTCGTTCGAGCGTGTTCTCGTTAATTTCGTGAGACGGAAGAAAGCTACAGAAAAAGGAGTTCTCTACCGTTCAGATGAGAAAGGTTAGCAGTTGAAGGTGAGAGGTTGAATACTATTGACACGTGGCCGGAAGAGGCAAGCGAGAAAATAAAGAGTTGTGATGAGGCGGAGATGAGGGGGGTATGGGGTTACTGAGGGATAGGGATAGCGTGATACGGGCAAAACAAAAAAAAACCCAAGATTTTTTGTCTCATAGAAAAAAAAATCACCCGGTGAGTCGGATAAAGGAAACAAATACCAAGAGCTTTTTGTTTTCCTCGCAGAGCAATGAGGCTGCAGATATGAGATGGTAGGGTGGAAGGAGGAACAGAAGAAGGGAGCAGACGAGAGGGACTATGTGTGATGGGAATAGAATGGAGGGGGGGTATAGGTATAGGCAATGAGAGCAAATATAGAAAAGCTCGAAACGAGGGGAAAAAGTGCCACTCACAAAAAAAGAGGACGATGATGATACAAAGTAAGAATGTACGAGATAACGGATAGAGGGAAAAACAAGAAGAAAAGGATTAGACGTTACTCTACGGAGTCTCTTGTATTCCTTGGAGGGAGCTTGGAGGGAGCTTGGAGGGAGAAAACAAAAGAGGTTTGTGTTGAAAAAAGGTTGGTGATGGCCTTAGTAGAGAGGTTGGTTGGGAAAAGCGCGAAAGAAGGGAAGGGAAAGGGGCGGCGGCAGTGGGCTGCTTCTCTGGGAAAGGGTTTTGGGGAGGCTAATTAGCTTGCTTTTTCCGGTTACACACGCTTTATCGGGGAAGATGCCAAGGCCTGCTGAACTGTTCTGGAGTACTAGTACTCGAGTACAGTACTGGTACGGGTATAAAAGATGGAAGTGTAGCAGTGGACTTGGAACACTTTAATAGGAATAGAAAGGAGTACAGTTGCTGATTGCTTGCAGAGTGAATTCCCTCCTTTTAAACTCTTTTGTGAGCACCGAAGGCTATTTCGTGGAGAGGACACATCTATAAAGAAAGTGGCCCCTTCGCCACAAATTTCCCGAAGCAGGTCAATTAATCCACTTTCTGTTGCTCGAACTTGACACGATTCCTCCTCAGCCACAGCTAGGTAACAGCACCTGCGGAACGAAGACCCCCCCCAGCCCGTCTGTAGTACGCCTTTTGCTTACGATCAACCAAAACGTGTTAAAAACCACTGAATGACTCCCTAAATCTGCAGGAGTGACCCACACTTCGAGTGAGGATTCATGAAGGCCCCATGTGCATGCGAAACTCAGGCCGAGGGTATTATGAGCATGGCCAGATACCGGTATACCGTAAGTGGGGATAGTGCATATCTACCACTTTGTTCGGAATCTGCCCAACCAAAAGCTGTCATTAAAGATGCCGCATCGCCACAACAAGGGTGTGTGTCTGAATATCGTTGATAGTGAATTAGTGCAAGCGAAGTAAGTCTCACAGAGGATCACTCGAAAACTTGGTACAACCTATCATCGGCCATTGCGATAATTTTTTACAGTTCTATATGACTTGCCCACAGGGAACGCCAGATATGATATAGGAAGGGGGGAAAGAGGGGGAAAAAAGGAAAGGAAAAAAAGGAAAAAAATAAAGTCTTAAAATATGCAGTTTAAACCTCCACATCCTTAATCGGATGTAACAACATGCTCCTCAGGCACATTCTGCCCTGTACACTTTCGAACTTTTCACCCCCCGCACCATCTACCTCCATCCCAACCCACCGTTTCCACAGGTTTAAAGCAAACCGTGCGTTATAGTACCAGCTTGTTCCTTGAAAGCTGTGCTCTCCCTTCCCAAAGACGCTTCCCCTTCCACCAGCACTCCCCTTGGGACCACCATTAAATGTCCGTTCAAGGTACTTCAGTGGCCACGCCCTATCGACAAACAAAGGGTGCGGTGCGAAAACAGCCTTGAGCCCATGCTGCAACGCAACCGAGGGTGGCCACATTTCTGAGGACATGGCGTGGCCATGAAGGGCATTTTCAGCGTGCATTCTCATGAGAAGTTTTCGAGAAAGCCTACCGACGGCTACGATAGCGGTACGGCGTGGTGGACCCTCAGGGGACGTATCTCCTATAGGGAACCCGTAGCCAGTGGTGTCACCAGAGAGAAACCAGCCTGCATCTTCTGGATTAAAAATCGGGTTTAATGATATGAGATCAGCTGGCTCGTCTACTCCCCACACAGGCTCCATGTCTTCCTCTGGGGTCTGAAAGGGGGGCTCCGGGTCCGTCGAAAATATTTTGACACCCTCCACTGGAACAGGTCCCCATATTGGTTTCGGCGATTTTGCTGCTACCGCCGAAGAGAAGTTTTCCCAACTACCGTGAACGGAAGGGATGTAGTACCGCTCATTGCGCTCCCAGAGATGCTTCCGTGGTTGCTTAGCAGCCCAAGCGTCTATCCCAGAGAACAGCTCATAGAAATGCCCAATATATCTCACATCCATCTCCCAATTCCATACAAAGTCGAACTCGGGATGACGATATGCAAAGTCTTGAACCGGAAAGAAACTGGATCTGTACACTCCGTGAAGTGGTATGTCATGGAAGGTGTTATCCTTCAAGCTGTTATAGATCGCTCCCATCATGCTTTCGCTCCAGAGCTCCGCAACCCCCCAGAATTCCTCAGGGACACTTTCCCGTAGTGTTTTTTCGTAAAGCCTTTTGGAGGCCCAGATTGGAAGCTCGTTGTCCTTGACGTGGACGAGGAGATAAACAGTGAATTCGCCCCCGGAATTGATGCTTAATTCTGAGATGAGTGATCGGATAGACGCCATATCACTAGGTTTATACTCGTAGCCGGCCCATGTTCGCAACAGAACAGCAGCCCGAGGGCGAGGCCTCCTCCCATCTGATCTCTCGGATCGTTTGTCGGATGAGTGCACTCCCTCAGCCAAAATCCCTTCCGGATCTAGATCCTCCGGGTCCGGTGTACTGAAGCGGTCTTTGTTCATCTCAACGCATTCCATTTGTACCTTCCCCCAATCAATCCCTCGCCAGTCTACCTCTCTCACAGGCATATCGCCCTGCCCCCACCCAGTCTCATTTCCATCTGTGATATCCCCGTCATACTCTGCTACACCCAGACCACCATTCTCCTTGCTGTATCCATAGCCATAAGTTCCGTATCGTCCATACCGATCAAAGCATAGATCATCCTTCAACCCCAATAGGGAATGACTTCCAAATACAGCTGTCGGCATTCCTGAGGCACCCCAATCAGCCTAAATATCCACCCTAGAAATAAGTAAAACCCATACCTTGGGGAACGCCTTCGAAAGTTCTAACTTCCGGCCTACCCCTCCTTCTCCCTGAAGGGTCCACCCCGTAAGAACACTCTTTATACGCCCCCCGCCAAGTGCTCTTATACTCCTTCGACTCAAAATTAGGATAAGGATCAAAGACCATGCTTTTCGCCTCCTTCACAATCTCTAGACTCCCACCAGCCTCGGCAATCCCCACAGGGTGATACTCCGGCCTATTGCCCCTCACCAGCATCTCCAGCCCTGAATAATACCCTCCTAATAGAGCAAAATCCTTCCACCTCGGTTTCTCCGCTACAGCTTTACCCTCCACGACCACTCGACTCGCAGAATGGCGGATAGCAACCTGTGAGAAGCCAGCAATCGTGAAGGTAACCGATGTAAGAATGATCACGAATACACACATGACCCTTTTTAATCGTGGGGTGACCGTGCCGTTCCGCGGGAGCCGCCATCTTTCTGAGGGTTTGGCTGGGCTCGAGAGTGGGAGGACGCTGTAGAGGTGTGCCCTCGTGAACGGATTCCACGACATTGTAACCCGCGTAATTAGGGTATTTGTTTGTGTTTTTTTAATTTTGAGGTTTGAGGGCGATGTAGAAGTCGGATTATGTATTCTCCAGTCCCGCTACGGATGTCATGAGTAGTTGAGGATGATGGCCGGAGGAGAAGGGATCCTATTATGACGGACGACTGGTAGACGCAGCTGCTCAATATACACACATTAAGGATGCCCTAATTCCACGGTTGGCGTGGGAAAGTTCACTCGTAATGTTCACGGAGAGGCGGCCGAGCTTCGTGACATCCTGTCACGGGGTAGCGTAGTTCTTAACTGCTGCGGGTGTTGTGGGCTGTTATAATGCATCGTTGTCCCGGCAACCGGCTTTCAATCCCAGCATGAACCACTGGGCTGATATCCTAGCAACTTTAGACTAAGCGCTATCCGAGTCTTATCAACGGTAAAGATGTCAAATACCACAGGTTTTTAGGCCCTGTTTGACAAATAAGACAACTTCATAAGCCACTTGAACACAAATTTATCCTAGCCAAAACCAGGAAAGTGCTCTGTGGTAAACTCGATGAAGTGTTGCAACTGGGGAGATCAGCCGCTGCTTCCTCACAGAGAATCAACTAATTACTGGTAGCATCTGTCCGAGAAGGGGGTGCCCGAGCGGCTTGTGGAGTCGTCCGTCATACATTAAAAATAAACTGTGGCTTTTATTATTATTGTTATTATATTATTATTAAAAGAAAAAACAGCATATTTCCATATCCCTTGGGCGTTCTAAGCCATGAGAATTCTTTGCTACTTGTAGCACAGTAAGGCTCACCCCCAAAGCAGAGTCATTTGAGCTGTAAAAAGACCGAAAGATCCTATTTCCTAACAAAGTACTGTACAACTCAGGAGTGCCCAAATCTAGCGTTAGCGTGCCGGTAAAGGAATTCTAGTGATTTAGACTCCAAGGGATAGTCAGGGCAGGCTGACTCCAAAGAAAAGAATAGTACCTTAGTCAGATAGCGAATACTCCTAGGCTTATTCTGTGCGAAGGGCCGAAGGGCAAAGGACGGCAGGCCCTACAGCTTGCAGAATATCATGTCATATCATACCTGTAAGGAAAACTTGAATAGTGGGGCAAAATATTGAAAGACAGCACCTGGAATACTGTACCGGTATTCTTGCATCATTGCAATTCCCCTTACTTCACGATATGTAGGACTCCCGCAAGCCCGGTGAAGTAGCGTCTGCGGTTGGACTATTATTTTCTTTCCCTTTGGGATAAACCTGGCCTGACTATACAAATATTACTATTGCTTTTATTGTGCTTGCCAGAGGAGGCCTGGATTTATCTATCTTGTTATCTGACAATTTTAAGGTAGTCTTATAAACTTGTGGTATGAAAGAGACAAAAACATAAAAACCTGTGGCATCGGAGACCTTTACTAGTTTGACAGTCCATCTCACGGTGTAAAGTTGGGGGCCACCACACCACCCAAAGCCCCTTCATGCTTTCCTGCCCAGGATCTGCCATTGCAGTGTTTCCTGGCACTGTATGATGGTCGTATTATATCATAGCTTGTCAGAAACCGATGCCGCTCACTTGGCTCGGATATTCACGTGCGGGTTTTGCCCAAATAAAAGGGCCTTTCAACCAGGCAGTGCTACTGTGCTCGAGTAAGATGGTGCAGCTCACGAAGGCTGAAAACATTACCCGAGTGATCTGATGTGATTATCTGTACCAGGTGCTTGCTGCCTAGCTCTCTTAAGGAGGAAAGCCCCTGACACATCGCCCATTTTCCATTATCAAGCTGAGAATGTGCAATGCCATAAATTTCCTGTAAAAATCCATATCTATCGCCAACCACTACTATACGCCAAATCTGACAAGCTCAATATCGTCATTTATTGTTGAAAGAATAGACCGTACGCCGAAAAAACAAGCAATAGAGCTGTTAATAGGTGAAAAATGGGAGAAAAAACATCAACAAGAAGGAAACAGTCGTGAGACGTCCCACCAGAATTACCGTTGTTGAAACGCCAGCTCCCCTCCAAAAAAAAAATAAACGTGAAAACGGAAAACTAAGATTGAGAGGGATGAAGAAGAGGGGAAGGGACACAAGCCAAACTTTTTGTTCGTAATATCATCAGCCGTGAGTATTTTGGGGCGCAGTCATTCCTGGGACCACCTCTGCTCACGCGGTGTATTAACCGTCCTGCCTTCGAATGCTTCCTTCCAGGCCCAATATTCAGCTAGGCGGACCTCTGCATAAGAAGCATAGTCAAAATCGATTTGACTGATGGTGGCTTGGATGAGTGCCCAGATGCCCCTATATTTTCTCGGTTTAGTGTTCATCACAGCTACAATCGGTTATCGGATGTCTTACCAGTAGAAACCCGGGATGCCTCTGAATAGATCAACTTCATTCATGAGATCATCAATCTGACCGGCACTGATGGTTGCTGCTGTTGCACTAGAGCGGTGCAACTCAAAGCTACTGAGATATGCGCTAATGAAATCTCGGCGGGTAGATCGTGTGGGCAAGCGGCCATAATCACACTCGAGCCCACCCCATTCTGAAAAGTGATTTGCAAGCTCGAAGGCACGCTCGCAGGGAGTAGAGTACCTAAAAGCATTGATTCATCAGGATATCGCCTGATATTGAGTAAGGGATGAAATACTCACTCATAATCAATAAAATAGACTTGCTTGACTGCGTCAGGAGGAGCTGAGAGGCCACCTTCCTGGGGGAGTATGATAACGTTGCCGCTCAGTAGATCGCAGTGCCCCATAACTAAGCCAACGCCCCCGTCCAGGCCTTTCAGGCCATATCCACCCTCATCAACGCTAGTAAGCAGCTTTTCATACTCCTCTTGCAAGGATTCTTTCCTGGCCTTCCCCTTGTCTGTATCGCTGGGAATTGCAGAAATCCATTTCTGAAGAACGGTCCACAAGGTGACATCGGGTTCACCAGAGGAAGCGGAGGAGGAGGATGCCGGAGATGGTGGAGGCGTAGTACTTGTAGGAAGCACACCATGCCATTCCCCCAAACGGGTTGCAATAGCTTTCGAGGTGGCAGGATCCGCTAACTCTTGAACAGAGCAAACACGTCCAGGCACATAACGGTAGAGAAGACCGTTGGCGAATCGAGCGAGAAGTTTGGGTGCAAGGTTGAAGCGAGAGAGTAAAAGATGGGAAGCACATTCGCCTAAGTGAACACAAGTCAGCAGTTAAACGCCGGACGCTATTCCGGGGCTAGGAGACCAACGTTCGCGGTCAATTAGAATACTCGTATCTCTTCCATAGGCACGCAAGAGAACAGATTCGTCGTCTTCAATTCTTCTGGCTTCAGACGAGGTAATTCCTTCGGGCAGGTTATGAATGCATTTGAGAAGCTGGTTAGAAATCGTCAGCACTGGCACTGTCTACAATCAAATGGATGAGTAACTCAAGCTGCACTGAAGGCTGCAGGGAGCAAGGATTGGGGGCTTGTATATCACGAAATCCCACATCCTTGGAGGCAGGGGAGATAGGCAGTCACAAGACCCCGAGACCGATATGATGGTACCTCAAGGAATGGACTGGGAAGAAATCAATAGCACCCACAGTATTCGTAATTCCATCAGTAAATCTCACAAGCTTCAGCCCACGGCCTCCTCTTGCCGGGGCCCACTCTGGAAAAAGAGTATATATTAACTGTGAGGCAGAGGTTTGAGAATTCGCTACACTGTATGATAGCGGGATGTTCGGTAGCTCGTCTATTTTCGAGGCGGTAATTATAGATGATGGCCTAGTAGACATATTTAAAGTGATGAGACTGGCTGAATTGTGAGTAAGTTGTGGGGCGGTTCACACGGAAGCACGAACAGAGGAGTGTAAAAGGGGGAGTCGTGGGTGGCAGGTTCTATGATACGGTAAGTTTGCAGCACGGCGTGTCCTAGGGATTGGTGCGAGGGATTGAAATATGAATAGCAGCTAGCGATGGGGGGGGGGGGGTAGCAGTTGACTGGAGGAATAGGTAGGGAGAAGGTGGGAAGAAGGGAATGAGAGCGAAGGGGAGAGAGAGGAGAGGAAGGAGGAGGGGAGGGAGGAGGGAGGAGGAGGAGAGAGAAGGAATGAAGAAGCAGAGAGATAGCAATAGAAGAACAGAGTGTCTCGTGCTTGCCCTCAAAGGGGCGCTGGACGACATGTGCCTTTTCCCGTAATACATGCCAGAATGGTCGTGGCTTTGTGAAGGGATTGACGCTATGGTTAGCGTTGAGTGGTGGAGAGATGCTGGAGATTCGGGATCCCTGATGGCAACTTGCTTTTTTGCCCGTCCTTCCAACGCTTCTATGGGAGTGAAGTGGCCGAGGCTCAACAAACTTTTTTCTGTGGGGTCGTCGGTCCTGCAGATCGACTACGATACCGTACTGGTACCGGCGCCGAAAGCAACCATTCAGATCGCAGCCTCGCAGATGTTTTTCTTTCTTTCGCCATCTGATTGTCATGGGTGTCACAAACAACACAAGCCAGGAAAGGAAGGTCGTTTTATTGAGCATCCAGAAGCTATGAATACCATATACGAGCACTCGATCGCCCATTCTTTCCTCTGCAGTATCAGGGCCTGTACGGAAATTGTGGCACCAGATACCGGTGGCCTATTGATACTGGCGCTCCAAGGGACAGGAGCACGAATTCTCCTTGTACCGTGGACGGGGGGCTATTTGGCGAAACCCCTGTGCGTGCTCGTTGCCGTCGCGATACCAGTACGGTAGACGCATGAACACTGTTATCGTGCTGAAAAGTGCCCACAATCGTGGTGTACATCATCCCGGAAATCACGAGAAATTGAGGAGAGGACGCTTCATGCCGCCCTCCTAAACCTGACGAGTTATCACTCCTCGTACCGGTACTCGAGTACGGTACGGTAGGTTACATTATCATTAAATTTTCATCAACAAGTCTTTGGGCCCACGCGACACTTTGATCCTGGACGCAAAAAAAGCGCAAGCGCCGTGGGGGGAATGTGTCGCAATACCGGTATGATCAAGAGGAGAAATCCGTGGACATCTGAGGGAAAGCCCAACAATACTGTACCCCTTACCCCTGCCCCAGCACGACATGCCTCACCCTCAGCTGCCAGCACAAAAGCTCAGTAAATAATAATAATAATCGATGACTGTCTCTTCACCTCACCCACTTTTGTTTCCCTGCCGCCCTGTTTCCCCGCACTCCCGTACCACCAAGTCCCCATTCTGCTAACGCTCACACGACCACCGGCATCTGCCGTGCTTTGCAAGCAAATATGGCTATCATAGTATAAACGAAAATGTGATGAAAAAGAAAACTTGGGAGTTTTGTGTGATATTGCCGCATCAACAGATACGGTAGGGCGACAAACCTCCCCAAGGCCCAAGATCTGGAGATAGGCTAACAGTAGGTGTCAAGTGGCTCCCTTGGGGAAATATCTACCGGTATCAGCATTTTTCATACTTCGTAAACCCGAGGAAAGGGCAGTCTCAATTATCGTGATTTTTCGCCTGGGTTATTGGTTGTCATGGAGTCTGTGTGGCTCTCCATGTACGAGTAGGTCACGGTGGGTTTTCTCAAACCTTTTTTTGAGTCACGAGTAATAACAGTCCTCGGGAGTACCAGTGCACCTACCGTCACATAAATACTTCTCACGGAGCTGTTGGCATCTCAACTCGCCCGAGATATGAATTCGCCTATATCTCCTTTCTTATCACGGCATCTGCGTCCCAGCAGACCAACGTGAGACAAGCTCAGCCAACCTAGATATCCCCGGGGCCGCATCCAACCACCTAATACGGTCGAAAGCCTGCCCCAATGGAAGAAAAATTTGCCGCTAGACCCGCCTACTAATCTTCCTATTGGTAAACAAGATATTTTGGTTATTGTATCCCTGGGGTTGGAAATTTTCGCTGCGATACCTTACTATCTATCATACCTCACTGGGAATCTGCCGTCACAAAAGATCACCCGCAAAACAAGCTTGCCAAGCCGGCCAGGGATGTAAGTTTTTGCAGCTGACACCAACTGTGCTTTCTGAAGGAGAGCGTCGGAGCCGGACTCTACAAAAGGCCACAAATGTTGGTAGGGTTTCTCTATTAACCCAAGCATCGAGGATTTAGGAGTAATACGGGCCGCGTTGACCAGGGTTGTGGGGAGCTATACTTGAGTAGGATGCTCGCGCCATGTAATGTCTTGCATGCTAGACCAGTGCCAGAGCACGGGAACTCTAGTAGTTGGGTGATTATGGTGTGCTATACTCTTGCCGCACTAACTCCGTTCATTAGAGTATAAAAGCTGCCGCCAATTGTGGAGCTGGGAAGAGAGGGTGGGTTTGACGATTGGGTTAGAGGAGATGGTTGAATCTACTCGTAAGGGCGCTGGCAGATTGGTGACCTTAGCTAGAGGTGCCGGTTTGGGTTTTTTTTACGCTTCATGCTAGCAGAGTACCCGCCATCAGGTGCACTGGTGTTCTTTGGATGTGCAGTGCAGAGGGGGGGGGGAACACCCTTCCCGGACAAAGAGTGTCACTATGCGTATAGAAAAGTTTTTTTTAGGGCAGGAGATACGGGTCGTGTCACCAAAGTGTCGATATCTGAGCTCGGTTTCGTTCATTGGCTCGTAGTCTCCTGGCGGGAGCTCGAAGTGTAGCTATGCAAGTCTCTGCTTTTGATAGAAAACCTTGTTTTGCTAGAGTGAATCCTGATACTTGATGAACCTCAGATATATATTTTCCCAGAGATTGACCGCAGATAGCTCCTAAATAGCCCAACGATGTCTGGATAATACCATGCAGTGTCAACATCCCGATCATCACCCCTTGCTGGGGCAGGAAAATGCGGAGACAGCTACAAAATTTAACCAACCTCTCTTCTTGGCCACCAAGTGTGATTATGGGAGTAGAGAGTTCTGTAGGAATCCAGCCCGCAGGCAGGCTCAGTGCGTCCAGTGGCCCAGTCCGTCCCAGACGGGGTCAGGACAACGGCAGTCGAATATGGGTCTAAAATTAGTCAATGCGCCTAGTTAGACACACACTAGTACTTCATGCAGTAGGTTAAAATGAAAATAAGGGAGAAAAATTAAATAAAATTGTTAAATAAACACAAATTTAGTGGAATAGTATGGTATCCATAAAGGAAACCTAGGATTAGTGCATCCCGACTGGATGACTGAGAGCACTGCAAGCGGACAGCATCGTATCGGCCCGAGTGAGATAAGGCTAGCCAATGAGATTTTGGATGGAGTTGTCGGGGGTCGTCAGCTCTAATGAGATCGATCACGTGCTGAAGTATCGTCAATGGTGGGGAGCGGCGCAAAGCTCTGGGGTATGTGGGAGTATTAGAGTGCGTATCCTCTCCTCTGTGGTCGGGGTGTTCCTGCTGCCGTGTTGTGTACTCGAGTACTCGAGTATTCCTGTAGTAGGGATACATGCGTTGTGGCCACATAGAGTACATATTCCTTCATCACAGATTTTCCTCTCTATTTTGCTTCCCCAAGTAGCGGATCACTTCTTCTCCCTTGCTCCTTGTGTCCTTCCCCCTTTCCTACGATAAGAATAATCACATTCTTCCCCTCCTCCTCACAGCTTAATTCATAATAAGGAGGGTTTCTTTCTCCTGAGCCATGGCGACAGCCCAGAGTAATCGGAGGAGCCTATCTCCCTCATGAAGACCCAATAGGGAACTATTGCAATGCAACTCTCTCTTGCCTATGAAATCTCCTCTACGAGGTCTTCCTCGTTTGTATTGCTTCCGCCCCCTAACTACTGACTAGGTCTTGGGGTTAGGGCCATCAGGAGGCAATTAGCCTAATCACAACCAATCACTCGAGTTCGTGAAACCTTGCTATCCCAGGGATGGGCCGATGACCAACGCGGGTACTCGTTTTCTCATTGATTGGAGGAAACTCACCGCACCAATGGCCGGCGATTTTTCTCTGGTTAGCCTTGCAATATGTACCGTACTCGTGCCAGAGTTTGATTCGCCATTAGGGGGAGAGAGGAAGTGTGTAACAAAATAGCGTCCACATTACCCATTCTGGCCTGCATTACACCCGGCCATAAATACCCGCCCAACAGGTCGGGATTGCCCACCATCATCAGACCCCTCAAAATGGTTCACATCAAAGAAGTCGAAGATCAATACTTTAGTGAGCAACGGCCCAGCCCGAACTACGACTACGATGATTACGATTACCCGCATTCGTCTGCCTCTTCAAGTGTGGGTTCCGACGAAGAAGACGGGGGCGATGATGGTGATGATGATGATGATGGCTACGATGAATCGTTGTACGACCGCATCGTCGCATTGAAAGAGATGATACCGGTTCATCAACGGGCGCGAATTGTGGATGTTTTTGGGAAAGCTTGCACGGTTCTTGGTGGGGGGCTGAGGTTTGGTGGGAGTGTGCTTTGGGTAGTGGGGACTAGTGCTCTTGTGCTTGGGGTGCCATTTGCTGTTGCTATTGGGGAAGAGCAACAGCAGCTTGATATGGAGAGGCAAGCGATAGCTATGGGGAGTGTGGCTGAGGTGAGGCGCTTCCTAATTGTTTAAGGTTTAACTGACAATCGTTAGCCGCTTACACCCGGCGCCGAAGATTTGGTTATGCCTAATAAGCGGCGGTAGCTGTTAGGTAGTCGAGGGGGGTGTTTCTAGGTTAGACTGCATTAGGTTTCGGAATGACTGTTTAGGATACCGGCGCGGCCATAGCAGATAATATGTCTTTGCTCCCAGTTTGTCTTCGATACTTTCATTCTCAGTATGAGATTTCTTTTGGAGGTATGGGTTTATTTCAAGGGATCCACTTAGGATGTCCACTCTGGTATGGTGTTTATCTAGTGGGGTAGTATAAAGGGTGGCAATTTTCGGGGGTGAGAGGACTTTCTATTAGGAGGCTCAGAATGTGGCTCAACACCACAAAAACAAGCGAAAAAAACCTCACGATCCCATCCGACGCGCCGAGCCCGGAGCTTCATAGGTATGTTGGGACGGTCCCCCCCGTGGGGTAAAAGCACAATGGCTGGCACCCAACTACTATCAAACAAAAGGAGTAGCATCATTCTACCCTGGTGGGAAAAGCACAAAGCCTGCTGGATACACGCTCGGGTAGTAAAGCGGGGAGCATAAGTTGGGTCTTGGATTCGTCAGTCTGAGATTGGGAAGGTGAACGGAGGTTCTATACGTTGAACACTGATACACTTTAACGGTGGCCTCTTGTGGTCTTATTGGCACCCTACCGTACTCGTATTTATTTATTTATTTATTTCTTTCATTGTCTTGGTTTTGCTTTGGGCTTCTATCTGCTGTGGCCTGGGGGATTGCGGGGCTTATTGGCGGGCGGGCGTCTTTTTCGTATGTATTAGGAACGGGGATATCCTGGGGTCATGGGGTTGTCCCCGATGTCTATATTTCGGTCACTAGCGAGAACAGATCGATGGTGAACTTGAGTGAAGCTCCATCTATTAGGATATAAGAGAAAAGGACCAAATTCAATTCCAGGAACCTGTAGAAAGTTGAAAAAATGAAGATGGATTGTTGCTCTCCCGGATAACCCCAATCTCAATCAATATCTTGTCTCCCTCTCAAAGGCGAGTCCCAGGGTCCCCCTCTAATACGATCCGCCACAAAATATCAATGTACCGTATTCCATACAAACAAACAACACGACAAGGTTGAGAGGCTGTTCGTCCGCTAGAACGAGTATATCCACTCATCCAAGTGGATCCTTCCCGAATCCAATGGTTTCATCTTAGAGAGTGCTTAGTCATGCACCAAGTTCAATTGGCAATCCCTTATCTGCGTCATTTCACGTGTGCGGTAATCCACCAGCCATCCAACCACAGCCACACAACCCCCACCAGATAACCAAGCAGCAACAACCTCTCCTCTGGCCGTCCCCATCAGCAATCAACTGTCTCGCAAGCCTCGCAAACAAACAGGCCAACAAGCAAGAATCGATAAACCAGAACAGGATGCCAGCATTTGTATCCCTCCTGAAATTCACTGGGGTTTTTTCCCTAGGAATCCTCTCGGTAACCTTTCCCCCCCTACCCTTTCTCCCCATCTCGAGAACTGACCCTCCCATCTCCGTAGGGCATCCACCTAAACTTCTCCACCGCGACTCTCGATGCAATCCTCTCCCTCCCTTCCGCTGGCACCGCACAACGCGCCTTCTCCATCTCCCTGGGAAAACTAAGACAAATCGTCCGGCCATTAGAAGTCGCCGCGACAGCCTCGCTATTTACCGCGTTTCTCTTTGGTGGTCGTAGGGGCCGACACGGATACCTCATCTTTACGGGGTTAATGCCCGTTCTCGGCGTCGCTCTGGAGAAGAGTCGCATGGTGGGTGTGGAGGTTGGCGTTGTCAATGTGCAGACTCGGAAGAAGAAGGGCGGTGAAAGTGTGGATGTGAATGGCGAAGTGGTGAAAGGTGGGATGGAGGCTTGGAGGGTTTGGGGTCTTGTGAGGGGGGGATTGGTAGCTTTTGGGTTTGCCATGGGGGTTGTGGGGATTTGGGGGGATGGGGCTTAGGTTGGCTGGTTTGAAAGGGTCCATTGGATGGACGGTGGGAGTGGGAGTGTATGATTGGGGATTCTCTGCTCAACTTTTTTTTCTTTCTTCTTAAGGAGGGGGTTGGGGGTACATAAGACTTTTCCTGTCCTGTCCTGTCCTGTCCTTTTTTTTCCTTCCGTCAAAAAAACCCCGTTTGTCATGTCACTTTTCCAGCATATTGTTCACAATATCGTAAAAAAAAAACTTTTGCGAAGGGGGGGGGGGTGTTCGACACGTGCGCGAATATTGTGATATTTTTTATTTTCTCTATATTTTGCTGGAAGTAGTTCTCCTGGAGAGTATCCGATTTCGGGCTTAAGGCAAAACGGATTTATGTGTTCGAGTGCTGGCCGTCTCTTTTTCTTCTCTGGCTACATTCATCGAGGTTGTCATATCATAATAGGATATGATACGAGTAACTCAAGTTTTAGCAGTTGCAGCGTCATTTGGTTTTACGTAGAGGGCTAACTTTCTTCTTTACACTATGTTTTTCATAATGCCGAAGGGGATAGGGCTTTTATTACGGCAGCTGGTAAACAGGAGTATTTACGAAGTGTTATACATAATAATATCGCAATATCTTTTATTGGAATATACCATTTTCCACTTTTTGATTATAATAAGTATTTATTAGTGCGCACCGGACAGGACCTAACAGCTATTTTGCCTTTCGTGCATTGATAGGGTCCAATATGGGCATATTTGAGGGTTTGGATACTGTATGTACACATGATTGTTTTCCAAATTGGGGCATGGGTGATATCTGATGACGTTTCTTGGATGATGCTTGTCGTGATTTTTTTAACTTTTGGGGGATCTTTTAGAGAAATGAAATTTATGTGGACCCAGGGGGGTCTGTCAATTTGTTAGACGTTCATAGTGGCGCCCAAACCCTGCTGGTCCATTGATCGGACAGGTAGCTCAATTATCTGCTATAAAGGCCAAGAGACCTGCAACAACATTATCATACCTGCCTTCATCGGAACGATCTTATCCAAACCCAAACCCCAATCACCCGCGATGCATCGAAAGATAGAAAAACGCAAGCCCAAAGTCTATTCAAACCCGATGTAATGAGTAAAGCCGCTTTATCGATAACGCCAGAATCAGCCCTGAGTATTACCCAGCCCCTATCGCTCCTCTTTCCCCAGCGCAGCCGTCGCCTTCTCCCTTAACTCTTTGGTACCCTTAACCCCCTTCCATTTCCCCAACATCCCCTCTAGCACACCAAAAACCCTCTCTGCTTCATCCCTCCTCCCGGTCTTCACCAACTCCTCAATCCTACCCGGGCATGCTAGGGCCCAAACGACGGCGTCTTTCTTCCTCTTGTTAGAAGCAGGGATATTGGGCGTGACCGGCGAAGGCGGGATATTCTCCACCAGCGAAGCCGACACCTGCGCAATATGGGATATTGCGGGGCCGAGGGTGGAGGTAGTTGGTGCGAGGGGTTCCATATTAGCCCTCATTTTCCGAATCGTGTCCGTTGCGGTTATCAATTTACTGTAGTTGTCGTAAACGAGAGCTTTTCGCTCACCGTCGAAGCCCCGGATTTCTATCCGCCCCAATTCGTTGGTCAACCTTGCTAGAGGGAGGTAAAGAGGGAAACCAACCATTGACAAGCTCATTCTCTCTCTTCAACAACTGCTTCAACTCCGCCTCTGCGACAAACTTCTGGACGTAAGCTGCTGCATCGAACCCTTCGCGGTCGATCTCGCTGAGTTTCTCTTCTGCTTGTTTCTTCCCAGGGCCTTCCTCCAGTAGGGAGGAGTCCTGCCCAAGGCCGTAGAACTGCCGGAGCGCGGAGCGGTTGCGTCGAGGCTTGGGACTGTGCGGGTTTAATGATTGCTGGGTGGGCACGTCTAGGGAGACGCGACGTGAAGAGGAGCGGGAGTCCGGGGATGGGAGGCGTGGGGAAGCGACGTAGGTGGAGTCTACCGAGATGGCGGGGGTGGGGGGGACGGACATTATATTGATTTTATGGTGGGGTGAGGGGATTGGTTGGCTCGGAGCTTTGGAGCTTTGGAGCTTCGGGAGTTGGAGGACCAGTTGCCAGTTTGAGGTTTGAGGGTTGGGGGGTCACGTGGTGCTCGCGTTGACACATTCGAAGGTTTCTGCTTGAAGCTCACTCATCCCTTTTTCTCTCTCCTCTTCAACCCATCACATCGATTCCCATGGCGTCAACGTTTGAGATACCGGCTATTACTCCTGTGAAGCCCTCCCCTGTTCTTAATGTTACAAGCAAACAGACTAACATACTTCAGCAAGACCTCAATAACTTTCACAAGGCCCATCTATCTTTGGATCACCACCAGCACTTCACGCGTACCTTCCTCCACCCTCAACCCCAGGTCTCAGAAAACCCGCCAGAACATGAACCCGAGCACCCCTCCGGGGAGGAGGAGGAGGACGACCTCGGCTGCTACCTCGATGGCACAAAACGCACCCTAACCTCCGCTCAAGTTGACATGTTTCGTTTTTCGGAAATCCAATCCCTCCTAAGTAGCCTCCCCTTCTTTTTTTCGCTACAGGGTTCTTCTTTACTGATGTGACATAGGAAAACGCCATCGTGCAGCTGCCAAAAGGCAAGCCGCCAAAGACCGCCGCGCTCAACGCGATGAAGAAACTTGGCCCATAGATGAAGACACACCAGTGCCGGCCTCGACAGGAGTAGAAGGAGAGGGGGAAATCACGGAACTCGACCGCATGAAGTCCCGCCTTCAAGCGGCGGTGTGGGCGTCTTCGCATGGGTGGGATAAGCAGGCTCCCGAGGAGCGGGCTGCTCCCAGAGTTATCGAGACGGTAGATGTTGGGACTGGAAAGAACTTTTTGTGGCCGGCTCTTGAGAAGGGTGATTGGTAGGTTTGCCCCCCCCGCTATTTGTGGAGGAGGGGAATGGAGGAAAAGGAAGGGACTTTGATGATGAGACATTTGCGCCGTCATCCTTAGACGGAGTTCGAGGTCTTTGACGCTTGGACCAAGACGAGATACGCAGTCTTAGATGTTTTCTGAAAAGTCTTTGGGGGTTGTGTTTTTACTTTGGGGATGTTAGGGTTGGTCTTTCGTGATGCTTATTGTTGGTTCGCTTTACAGATGGTACGAGAGAGAAAACTGAAGGGGGATAGGTATGTAGGCAACACGTACGATGGCTACGACTAGTATACAGTGGCTTTGTGTTCCCTTTGCAGGGGTTGTTTAGTCAGGTATTTCCTACCCGTGAGTGAGCAGTTGTGAAGTGGAGTAAAGAGGGCTCGGCCCGGACTAGTCGCATTATAGTGCTAGAATAACCTTATCCTCGGTGGCATGCCTAACCTCGACCGGGTTCTTGCCCCTTCTAGCATATTCCCCCCAACTCGTGTCTCCAAGAAGCGATGACCCTCTCCCACACTCCTGATTAACTAAGTTGGTATCCCTCTACCCTCGGGTCCGGTGGTGCTGTATTCTCACCAACCCCGCTTCCCCATTTTCTCGATACAAGCGCTGCAAGTCTTATTCTATGATACAGCAGTATCACGGCTCTGCACTCTTTGCCGGGGATTGTACTAATGATACTCAAGAACATGTATTTTATTTATCAAATTTTAAAAATAATAAAAAATGTTGAATTGACTATGGGGTCGTGTGCGGTGGGTGGTATTTCCGCGTCCAGCGCTGCTAGCCAGTAACGACGGGAGCCGCAGACATAGCTTGGAGCGTGGTATCATGGCATACCACAATTTATTACATTTGTTGGTCGGTTGATCGATTAATTGGTTGGGCATGGCCTGTACTAGTTTTGTTCGCTCGTAAATCCTAGCCCAAGACCAATCCACTATCTGTGTTGCGCGAGGTTAGGATCATGGATACTCACTCGACCCATCGAGCGTAGTGGGTCAAATCCGAAGTCAACCCATAGCATCTCATAATACTATCATCCAACATTCCATACTCGCTCTCATACCAGCCCACACTCCAGAGATTCCTGCTATTTCTCTATTCCTGATATGATGGCCATTCCCATCGCACTTCTCGTACCAATGCCAACCATTTCATATAGCAACTCCACTTCGCTCCGGATGACAGTTGGTTGGGAATATCTTCAATGTGACGGAAGTATGTCGGGCGGGGAATAGTGGGACTCATATCATTGGGAATATATACCCGTAATTCTCTGATGTTTGCGAACACGACAGGGAGCGTGTATTAGACCAGAATGTAAGTACCCTTTTGAGGTATTGTTTTGAGAGAGAAGCTTAGGGCCTATTTGGCAAGCCGTGATTTGAGCTGCTTGCTATCTCAACTTATGATTTGAAATATTTAGGGTGTTTGGTTGATTAACGTTTTTAAATCATGATATGGGGAAAAAATTATAGTGTGAATATTTAGGGCTAAAGAATTTTTGTTTTGTATTGTATCCCCAAGAGTTTTGTTAGTAAATGCTAGCGAGTCTTGAGGTCTTCTCAGAGAGTTATTCTTAAATTGTGATGTGGGAAATTGAAAATTGCAGTCACATTTATCAGTGGGTTGTTTCTAATTCGTGATTTCAGATCATGACTATCTCAAATCACGGTGTGCCAAAAAGGCCTTTGGTGATGGGAGCTTGGGGGGTACTAGAATTTAGGTCATATATTCTAGTATAGGCGAGTATATGCAGACCCAGCTGTGTTCACAAACACCAGAGAATTACGAGTACAGATACCTCTCATTGGTGTAAGCATGCTACTATGGCCTCAAGCTCAAGCAGCAATGAAAAAGAAGACAAAGGACATTCGATCTTTTTTCTACTATGAATTCGTACTTCCCCGTAGTTCTCATATCCAGTGGGTCATTAGTTTCTCCCGGATCCCTCATACCACTCACGTTATCTCCAAAACAACCCACCAAGTGTCGGTTGTCGTGCCTGCTGGCATAGCACGGCACAGTAATTGGGGTATTGGGTAATCTAGAGGTTTCGTGAAAGCTTAGATGAGAGTTCCGGGTGATTCAAGATTTCGAAACATGGTTCCTCCATACCAGCGCATCAGATTCTGGATTTGTGGCCTGGACGTGATTCTGCTCTCTGAGGTATCCAATGCCATAGAGTACATTCTTATGCAATCTTATTCATGAGATACACTCCCTTTTGAAATTGGTGTTTACTGTTTGACTAGGCAGGGCAGGGCCTAGGGGTCCATAAGCTCGAAGTGTGGTTACTTGACAATCAGGCCTCGAATTCTGGATCTGATAGCTTGACAGGATTCTGCTTCCCATCAGGCATCTAATACTATAGGGTGTATCCCAATGTGACTGCTCTAGGAAATTATACTCCGTTCAGAAATTGGCCTTTGCTAGCTTATCAATCCCAGGACTTTGAAGCTGGATTGCTTGATAGCCACTGATCCAATGCTAAATCAGTTACCCGGGTCTGATTCAGCTCAATATTGGGTATTCGACGTGAAGCACATCTCTATATGGTTATTATCTATTAAGTTACGCTCCACTTTGACGTGTGTGTTTGCTTAGGCATAGCTTTGATTGATGATGGATATCCAATTCCATAATGCGCAATTCCATGTGATTATTTCCTATAAATTTACCAGCTCTTCCAAAAGTGGCATTTACAATGAAGGTTTTACCGGTAAAGTCAGACCTCAAAGTGAATATTCCGCTATCTCCGGTCTGATGCTATATCCAATGTCCGGACATGATTCTGCACAGTTTCGGGAGTCTGGGGCCATAAAGAACATCCCTTAATGACCATTTCCCACTAGGTTACCGCTCCTTTTAGAACTAGGGTTTGCAGAGCAAATAAGGGCTGACCTGACAGGCAAATATCTATACTGATTGACATGTAAGCATGATTCTGCCCAATTTCAGGCATTGAGCACTATAAGGTAGGTCCATATCTGGTTATTTTCCATGGAGAGCATGCTCTCCTGAAAGTATTTACATGCCACAGGAGTGGCAAATCTGCAGGCAGATATCCTGACAGGTCGACGGCTGATTCGGGATCTGCCAAGGAGGTTCGCGGGAGATAAAACTGGATCCCCAGATCAGCCGACGCGAGGCAGCCCTTACCGGGGAAATAATGAAATATCACAACGCTCCACCACCGAATAACTCACCAGGCAGCGGTATCGCACTTACCGAAGGCATTTCCCGCTGGTTCCTAACCCAAAAGTAGAGAGACGCTAGGGGTAGAAGGAAAAAAAGAAGTGAAGTGAGGGAAAGGGAGGGCCTGCACTCCCGGGTGTGAGGCTGGAAATTTGCGGGGAGGAGTCCGGGATAGTCCGGGGCTGTTAGGGGGCGGGGCCGGTGAGGTAGCCCCCGTACCGAAGCCGTAGGAATACGTGCCTGAGTACAGTACATTGAAACGCCACACATATGAGACGGTGTGCACTCCTAAATTAATCATCCCATGGGTCGATTATTTCAAGACCTGGATGGATTCAAACATCTTATGTCCAATCTGCTAAGTTACCCGTTTTACTAGGAAATCATTCTTGTGTCACTCATGATAGTTTCCTTGACCTTGAAATTGGTAATTGCAAGGTCTCCCCTGGCTTAAGCCCCTCCCTTGACATCGCCCACATTTCTAACCCTGAACCTCCAAGAGCCTCTCGGGAGAAATTCCTATTCTAGATCTAATGTTAGATTGCTATGGAAGACCAATTGCGTTCCCCTATCACATAATAATATGAATATCTCACTCTAGCTGCGTCCTCAAGGATCGCCCTGCGTATTAGCCTCCGCCCTTATGCTCTTGTCTCTAAACAGCGGGTAGGAAACCGGTGCTAAACCCCGGTTTCCCACAACTCCTCTAAAAACGCCCACGAGTGAGCCACAATGATGCACTCACCACGATTCAGTTTGTTGTGTCGGAACCACTACCTCAGTGTGATGATCTGGGACGGATATGCTCGGCCAATGGTCAAGCGAGTTGAAGCAGGTGGATCTGGGAAATGGCAGCGGTCATCTTGATGTATATTCACAACTGCACACTACTATAAGTACAGCAGTCTCAAACGCGTTTGTAGGACAAGCAATATAGCATTCGTCTCTTTCTCTTTCGTTCACTTGATCAGTCCCATTACTTTTCACTTTGACTCCGGCCGTTCCTATGTGACCTCCAACATGTTGTGCCGGATGTCACATGTAAGAGGCCGAAGTCGAAATGTAAAATAATGAGACTAATTGATGAAAGAAAAAGAGAGAGAGAGAGTGTGTGTGTGTGTGCTGCTGTCTTGCTTGCTTGCCCAAAGACGCGCTTGAGGCTGCCCTACTTATAACAATCTGTAGCATGAATATAGATCAATATGACTCCTATCATTTCCTAGATCCTCATGCCCTAAGCTGCCCGGAAACTAGCCGAACATATCCACACCTGTCATTACACTGGAGTAATGCCTCCAACACGTTGGAATTAGTGGTCGTGCAGCTTTACCGCATTTCCTCCCAACAGCTTGTGTCATTTGCTCCTTGTCTTGTAGCCTTCTTTTCCTTCTTTTCCCCACAATTGATGACAACTCTATATAACTTTACCAAGATATTCAAAGCCTTTATTTGTTTGCCTAACACTGTAGCGTGAAAGGTTATCAAGCCACACGGTTTGAATCCACCAAAACCCTAGTAAAAGTAGAAGGGAGCTACTCCACGGGCTTTCCCCGCAATAGCATATGGAGAACATGCCAAAATGCAAATATCGCTCGTTCTCAGGTTTTGACGGACGGTCTGGTGGGACTACCTCCTGGGGCCGTGGAACCCCCTTGGTGCAGGAAAACAAGCTGGTTGGGGGGGGGGGGTTGAGGAGCTCTTTGAAAGTTTGAATAGCTGTAAGTGTCGGCCATTTTGAACACTTTTGGGTTTTCCCTTTGGGGCAGGGGGTTGGTGTTATGGGTGAGGCTTTACCAGTACTATAGTAGAAATTAGGTAAGTTTTAAGATTCCTTTCGTGGTCGGTATGGTGATTAAGGTGCTCCATATTAAGGGACCACGATGAGTACTGGATAGTCCTACACCAACATCGACACCAGCAGGCAACACAATGTCCATGAAATCCCACTAACACAAACCCTTCGCTCGGTCCTTATGACTTAGGTTGGTCTAGAAGGCTACCCGCCATAAGTAAGACCATCCTTCAGAAGAACTTGACACTAGGAATGAAAATTACTCGAAGAGTGGCAACTCCCAGCAGGAAACTTTGGTCAGCAAGCAATCTTCCCTGATCACTTTTACGTCTTACCCGCACCTGTGGTTTTAGGCTACAAGGCGTGCCGTGCCGGTGGTGGCCCCAGTTTTGGCGACAACACAGAAAGGTATTTGGTCAGCCATTCAATGATAGCAATTGCGATGGGGGATTCCGAAGCTGAGAGGGCATGGCCAGTACGAGTAAAGATTCTATCTCACTTAGGGATCGCTGGTAGTCGTAGGATTCCTCGCCTCAACACAACTTTTCGCAGAGCGCCTCGTCCTGGATCTTCGTAGGGATTCAGGACACACCCTGGGCTACGGCATTGCGGGAGATACTCAATGCCCTATTTGTTGCAAAAGCATCACCGAAGGCCTTAGTGCACTCTTGGAACATGCGGAACTTGCTACCTGCAGCTTGTTAGGAAACCAACCAGGCTCCCAATTATGTGCCCGGTGTAGGCTGTAGCTAATTGCAGTGCGCAATGCTTATTTGGTTCTCGCCTTCGATGGTCTATAGTTTCGTCCCATTCTTGCTCTAGTTATCAGTGATCGTGCTGCGAAAGATAATTTTCTTTGAAGGAAAAAAAAAAAAAAAAAAGGTGCAACAATATTTCACTTGTTCGGATTGTCAATTAGCCGGAGGCTTCTGTAAGTTGAAAACTTCTGCGAAAACCTGCAATGCAGTGCGTTGTGCAAACTATAAATATGTTTCAATTGGTCCATACACAACCGCTCTGATATGGGATCCTTGAACGATATTCTTTTTCCCTTTTTCCCTTCGGCCTCGAAAATATAATTCCATCACCTGTGTTTCTCAAATTAAATTCACTTACATATGTCCCCACTTGCAGGCTAGCTAGTACCGCACCAAATGCAGGTCCCAGGAACTTACAGAAATGGTATGATATTACACTACTCGAGTAGTGGTTACTTGAGTTCTCCCGGGCTCACCGGGGAGGTAATTTCAGATGGAAGGGTAATACTTTCCACCGGGTGGGGTTCGGAGGGATTTTTCTCTTCCTCACGGGCTTGGCCACCGAATCCTGTAATGAAATGGGTGATAGTTCTTATTGAGCCGGAGGCTGATTTGAGCAACAGTGGGTGCTCGAATTGAAGTGCCAGTTACGGCGTAGGCGTGGACCCGACTTCAGGAGCTATTATACGATAATCCTCGGAATGTGCGATCAATGAATTCCGGCAGAAAAAATGGTTCTTTTAGCCAGAATATTTTCATTTGTGAAATTACTTGTAGTACTCGTACAGAGAGATAGAGATCCGGGTGGGGGATAGCTGAGCAACAAGAACTCAGAAAACTTGGAAAGTAGCAACAGGGATTCGCAAGGGACAAACCAACAGAAAGAAATAGCAAAAACAAAACCTGCTGGCATGATGACTGATGATAAGTGCTTGTAGTTGAATCATGTCCATGAACACAACTGTTATTGCATACTCGGGCGCAAATTAAAGATCAGGGAAAAGGGACAAACAAAATGTATGGTTGCAACACAGATATTTCAAGTCACTTTTTCCGGATCTTTAATTTGCGCCCGAGTACTACAAGTACTAAAATCAATATTTTGTGTCTGGATCTCAGTACTATGCAACAAGTGTTTTTTTAAGCTGTCCTACAACCCCATCTCTTCGTTCCAGATCCTCTGATCATCATCATCCAATTTCCCATGCCCTGTTTCACCGCGGCTAGTTTCCGACTTTCAGTGAACCCCTCTGTACTAGTACTTACTAGTGCTTTGTTTCCTTCGTATTCGAGCACAGCGCACAACTTCTCCAGAAGTGGGCAAAGTCATGATCCAACCTGCCTTCCGTCAGATTTATGCTCCGGGCCGCAAAATATTGTAGCTCGATGGCCGTTCACAGCTTCGCGCGACGACAGCATCATGTTACAGGCTACGGGGTAGAGTCAGGAGTGATTGATGACCCAGAGCAGCAAGATGAGCGGATGATCCTGAAGTCATTAATGATCACGAGCTAAATATAATAATACCTCAATTAAAAAGAAAAAAAATCGTGAAGTCTGCAAGAAACTCAATTGGCTTGCTCCTGGACAGAAGCTTCCAATTGATTAATCTATCCTTCTGTCGTGAGAAGCGAAGCCTCATAGGGCAGGAAAAAGCAAGCAAGCCCACCGTCCTGCTAAATCCAACCCTCATCGATCTTCGGCCCCTACCCGAGTGAACTCCCAGCATCCCCGTGACAGTATCCACAAAACTCAATCTCCAAAAAATATTACAGATGGAGGCAGAACGTGTGCTTTCAATCCTGGCATTGCGAGCGCAACCTGCAAGATGCACACTCCCGTCACCTTTTTTCCTGCTCACCACCTCATACCAATCTCATCCAGACAGATCAATTATCAAGTCCAACTAGCGAAAGAGGCGTTGAATGTCTGTAGGCATCTAGAAGGAGCTCTGAGTGCCTTATGTTCCCTTGGTGCAATTCTAACTCACCTATCCGAAATCCCGCTTACCCTTCATTTCCGCCTTAAAGAGATCCCTCGGCCTGCATTGGCAAGGCCTTGAAACTTCGCTGCTTCCCATGTCCTGCATCTTTTCTCGTATGATATGATATATTTTTTTCCCTCTACTTTCCCCCACTTAGGTTTCCTCGGGCTGCGGTTTGACATCCTTTTGTTTTAGGGTCTGTGCGCTGGGAACTTTCAGAAAAGAATTCCGGGTTTATGCTCGGAAAATCAACGGTCTCCCGAAACCTGAAACCACACATGCCATCAAGACAGCATTTCTCCACATTCGGCAGTCATCAGGGTAAAATCCAACATAAAGGCAAGAAACCCGTACTCAATCCCACTGGTGTACAAGTATTATACCAGAGGAGATGTTTTCGTACAAGGCAAGGGTAGTTAACGAGCGAAATTATCCCTGTCTTGTACGAAACCATCCCCCATACCGGTAGCACTTGTATGGTTCACTAGTACTTAATTCCCTCTTGGGATCGGTTGATCGAAAAAAGTTAAGAAAAGAGCCTTCCGGAAAATCTGTTCCATCCCTCTTCTAGAGGCAATGCGTGCTTGTTTCCAACCCTCCCACTATTATGTTGAAGGTTGGGGAATGGGGACACAAAAGACTGATTAGGTAAAAAACAACAGAATGCACTTCTCCTTGGATGCGCCTCGGTCTATCTTGGAGGAGACAAAGTGGAGTTGTGCTCTCGCCAAACCATGGTAATGGGAGATCCAGGATTTACCGGGTATTCTTTGTGGGGCACGATTTCCAGGAATGAAAAGTTATTCTCTTCAGTCATTCTCTGATGCCCGGTGGCTATGCTACTCTCCTGGTCGTCGCCGGTTAAAACACGGCACTGCACCAGCACCGGTGCAGCACTCGATGAGCCGGAGTGAAAGTTTGGAAGCTATTGCATTGTCAATGGCTGTTTTCCTTCCTCCTTTCCCTCCCTCCTCACTTCGTTTCTTGCCTGTCAATATGCGGATGTGGGTTTATTCCTGCAGCAAGCGTTTTGTCTAAAATGCAGCAACACAAATATCGTACTGTAATCCGGCATTGCCAATGTACTCACGAGCAACCCTCTAGTGTAGCTACAGATAAGGATCTCCCTGCCGAAAGAGAAAGAAACCTACCCGTAGAGCCCTCGCATGTCACATTGCCAGAAAAAGCCTCCAATTGTTGTGAGGAGAATCTCCACAAAGTTGAGGAGAGGCCAATTCAAGGATAGGCCGGCGGGTCTCCACGGCCTATCACGGGTCGGCCAACGCAGAATTACCTCTTGAGTGGGAAAAGTAAAGCGCTTGCTCGTATGGTAACTGTTCTCGAGCACTGTAAGAGCTATTTTCTACGGGTAGTTAGTTAGTCAACAAGTGGTGGGGGGGGGGGGGGGAAGAAACCCCAACATTCTTTAGAAGACAAGCCATTGCGATGGGAACGCAAAAAAAATAATATTTATTTTCATTCTTCAGACGCCCACAATTCGACATCGAGGGCACAGCCCTCTTTGGTATTGTATGCAAATTTTTTGACCTTCCAGTTTCCAATTATGGCCTAGCCGTGGAAATCTGACCTATGGCACTCATTTTTGCCAATGCACTTGTATCATAGTTGAGGTCCTCGCCCGTCATCCGATGTCTATCCCTGTTGTGCCCCCGCGTCCACCATGCGGCCCCTGCTCTCTCCCCTGCTTGATTTGATTTGTTCATTTGGTCTCGCTTAACAAAGTGTGCTTGCCAAACCCCGAAGCATATCGTGGCTGAATTCTTTAATAGGAGCTCTTCGGACATAAAAAAAATAAAAATAAACACCCCAACTTCAAACTATTGGGGCTCCTGAACAACTCTTATTTTAGTTTTCACTCTCTATTATCTAACAGATAACGAACTGGGGGATTCAGAAGATAGAAGGGGCATTTTAAGAATATCAGTTTTTGCTTGAGGTGTAGGGGTGTTTAGAGCTACCGGTAGGTGCTCTGGGACCCAAATGTGCACCCGGTTATTAGCTGTTAAAGCCTGTAGGCAAGTCAGCTGCGCCAAGAAGGCATAATGGGCTAACGGTTAACTCAACAGTACTGGCACACCAATTAACTTGTATTTCAAGTCAGAGTGAATATAGCAGTCTTCCAGTTCCACGTTTCCCCTACAGTGTCTAAGGTTCGCAATACTCAAGGCTGAACTCTGGGTTTGATGATAGAGGGATTGCTGCGATACTGCATTTACGAGCAAGCATTCCGTTAAGTTGCACGCTCTTTTGGATTGTCTACTTAGGAGTAAGGGTGTGTTTGTCACTATCTCCGAGGTGGGTCATTCGTTTCCCACAAGTGCCCCCCCCCCCGCCTCCATCACTTGACCGTCTTGAAGTTCCGAAGTAGAAAAAGGTGCTGGCCGCTTTCCCAAAGGATACAAGCGTAAACCCCAACCCTCCAAGGAGCACTCGAGCACTTACTGTACTCGAGTGCTATGATGGCACAAAGCGAGACTTGATATTCTGGGTATTACAAGCTTGGCAAGTTGGCTGTCGTGTGCCCATCGCTCAATACTTAGCAGCGAGGAAAATGTCTTGAACCTGGTATAGATCCTGCGACCTATTGCATGGTTTTAGCAGCGAATTTCTATCAATGATACTGGAGCCCGTGTCTTAACACTAAGGGCTTTCGGGTGATTTCTCCCTAGTAGCTGTTGCTTCGGTTTAGAATTATTACTGCTTGCGCTTATATCATATCACCCTTTGTCAGCTTACGGTGCCTAACCTGTTCAGTGTCAGAAATCGATAACGCCTACTGAAAAATGCATCCAAATTTTTACATCTAACTAACACTCCAAGTGATGTTTCAAGCCATTTCTTCCTGCGAGCGCTGGGGGGTGAGTTCAGCAGCAGCAAGTTATTCGGCAAACGTAAAATGTATTAGCATACATTTTTCTTTTGCGAGCGATGCACTCTTCATTTGTGGTCTAGTGATTAAGTTCATTCTAGCCTCGATAGTGATCTCGAGGATAAACCCTTTGGTAGAAGCTAACAATTAGAACCGTGACTGTACTCATTACAGGAAGCCCTCATCCCAGCATCACCACCACCACCACCACTTCTGGGCTGCCAAAACGCAAGCGCCGATTCCTAGTCAGATGCTAAAATTCAAGGTCGTGGTCTCTCCTCCTCCGCCTTAACTATCAGCAACATAGATGTACCAACACGTTGACGCAGCACGGGCCGTTCACACTGCTAAATGCAGTGCTGTCTATACCCGCAGCGAATCCGAACCTTTTTCGCAGAATGGGAGTAATCTCAGGATCTTGCAGAGCGTATTAATCTCCCGCACTCAACTGCACACTTCAAAGGGGGCAATCCGGAATAATAAGAGAAGGGAAAAGTGAGTAAATAAAAATAAAAATAAATCCAAGAAATAGTAATGAGGGGTGCGGTGTCGGCAGAGAGTAGGGATGTGAAGAATGGTGGAGGTGGAAGGACTGGTCGAATATCGACGACTTGGGCCGTATTTTCCACCACCACACTCCCACACCTGCAACACCACCACTACCGCAGCGTTCCACACCTTGGAAACGACCACCCATTGTCACCCTCATCGTAACCCAGCCAAGGTCACTTCCCAATACTCGCAAGCAATCAACGGCGTGGTGGGGGGGGGGCAGGTGCCCGCGTGAGGCAGGTTCTTCAGTCTCTGACTCGCCCGAAATAGCGTTTCTAAAAGCCAAACACACCGGCACTAGGGCCCGTCCTCCCTTCTTCCTGCCGCTAATCCCCAGACCGAGCAAATAATGGACCATCTTCCGCGGGGTCCCACTCTAGAGTTTCACCGGATACCGACCTCTGTCCCCGATTGTTTCCCTTGATGCTGTATCCAGTGGAGTTCTCCAATGGGGAATGTGCTTACTTGCTTGCGCTATCTTAGATGCCCAAGCGCATGTCGCCCACAAATCAGAGCAAACGGTATCTATTTGGACTGCTTGACATCCCCCAGCTCACCATCACTCTCGTGTCTCCACGCAAGTCAATATCCGCTGCTTTTCGAGACATCACCTACTCACGTACCCCCTACTTCTAATACTAGCTGCCGCCTGCTAATTGCTGTACGGTCGAAATTCGCGGACGCCATCCCCGATGTATGGAAGTGGGAGCTTTGGCTAGGTTCCCAATCCACAGCCACAGCCATCTCCCCCAGCGCAAACACGACAGGAGCCAGGCTTCTATGGAACAAGAAGGGCTTGTCCGGAGGCTGGATTCTATAGATGAGAGGCAAACCCTCCCCCCCTGCTGCTTGCCCTTCTCTTAGCACCACTCCCTGTCCTTGTGAGGGATGTGAGGGTGGGGTACCGGGGAGGGGGAAGGGAGGGGAGGAAACAAGGGAGGGATTCTGGAAGAGCGAGTTACGGGGGAGGGATCATGGGAAAGATTATAGAGAGTGTGAAGGGTGAGAGGAGGTCTAAAGAAGTAGTAGCTTAAGAGGGTAAATTTATAACTCATTGTGGGCCGATCGTTTGTCGAGCGCCCCCCTGGACAGAAATCTAGAAACGCAGCAAGCCGACGTGTTCGCGACAATTCGGAAGTATTCTAGTGTGGATTGCGGATGATCAGCTCGGGAGTTATACGGGGTTTTGTGCTTTAGAATGTAAGTGTTGCGGTTATGGAGCTTTCGCTTCTCTTAGTTTGTCCTTCACCCCCCTCCTTTCCCTTCCTCCTCCTTCCTTCGTTGCTTCGCCCAGGGCTATTTAAAGGTCCTAACTCCCGTTGTTGATGGGTTGGAATTCAATTCTATCCACGTTTTCACTGTCGAACATCTCCCCCATACGTCTCTTTACTCACCTACTCTACTACATCGTGCTGTCTTGTCTTCGTACCCCCGCTCCTTGCACCTTTAGCTGCTAGTGTTATCCTCCACCTGACCTGGCTTTCCTGTCAAGCCTTCCCAGCACAGTACTCTACCACCTATCGAGCCCTCCACCTTGCGTCGATCGTTTGAAGTGCAATCTCTGGGATTGCACTTCGCTCTCGACCTTTCCGTGTCGTATCAACCCCAGGCCCATTGCTTCCCCATTGGTTTAGCGAACGAACGCTCGTTCCGAGGCATTATTTGTCCTCAACCTCATCGTGATCTCTAGGTCAGTATTAAAAGCGTACGTCACCCGTTTCCCACTGGCTCTCCTTATTGCATCAGACTGGTCCCACCATGCTCCCTCCTCTAACTACTAGTTCTATCACAAGTGGCTTTCCTATCTCCTGAGCCAACATATATCAAGCCAAATTTCCAGCTCAATATCTCCTGTGCGTTTTTAAGACTCTCGGAAGTGTGAAGGCTTACCGTTTTCAGGTAGTAGTGGCCGCAAGGGTCCATAGAAATGGCGACCATTCAACTGTTTTCGAGCTTTATATCTCCCCCAATTCCCTCTTCTCCCTCATCTTCGGACAATCAGCTACCTCCATTTTTTTCCTTTACGTACAACTACCTTTGTGCTGTACTGCTTCTATTGCCTCCATTGGCCTATTTAACCTACAAGGATTACCATTCTTTCCTCTCGCTCGGTCCAGGGGGTACCCCTTACAACTTTTATGGTTATTGTATCATAACCTCACTCCGATTGCTCGCTCTCCGAAACCCTCGTGTTCCAGGGCCAGTGCCGGAAGGCCTGGAACACAATGGCTACCTCCCCAAGTCGGGAATAGCCAAAAGGGAGGCCTCTCGCCCAATCGTCACCGGAATCGCACCCCATAGACAAATGAATCAACGGCCGAGAAGAGAAATATTTAACCTCCTTTCCAGCTCGCTACAGAATTTAGTGGACAATTATCCAAGGAGATTACGGATCGCCATAAGTTGCTTTGAGAAGCATTGTCCTGGACTATTTTCTAGGAAGCAAGTTAACAAGACTTGTAATGGTGAAATTGTTCATGCCCACCCCAGCGATGGCTCAATGCATATGACGTTGCATCCAGCAGATGCCAAGATTGTTATCGAGGCTGGATGGGGAGGTACGTGTAACAAAAAGAACCCTTACCCTGCACCCCAACACTCGACGGCAATTGCTTCTCTCTTTGATTTCCTAAGGAGGTTGAAAAGTGGAAAAAGGAACTAAAAGAAAAAGAAAAGTTATTCTTACTGACTGTATTGCTACGCATAGAACGACATCCACTTGCCAGAGGCGGCTGGTGCAGACGGTTTGTACCAGTCGGGTTTGTGATGATCTATGCTCCGCGCACCGAAGAGGAGGTTGGTCTCGTCCTCGAAATCGTCAAGGCCGGAGTTGGCTGGGTTAGCGGTGAGGCGCTAGACGAATCAGAGGCCGGACTCTATCCAAGGGAGGTGGAGCCTAGCGATGGCTTGAACCGCTATGACTCCGGACGCTGCCATGCTAACGCGAACTCCACAATCAGAGACTCTGAGTCCGATGTTGTCCAAAATGTCGCCAACGCAGTGATGGAGGTCGCATGATCGGCCCGGACTCTACAAGCAATTTGCATTTTTCCTTTTTTGCCCTATATTTGCTTTAGGATAGCGCAAGTGGGTGTCGGGTCTTTGTGTTTTTTCCTTTTCAGTTTCGCAATGCTCATACGACCAAGATCCAGCCGGTGTGCTGTAAGACACACAAGACACTTGCAGGCTGGGTTTCTTCAGTTGCGTCCGCAGTTTTTACTTTATTCATTCTTCCATTTCTTGTTTTAGTTCATTTTCGGTTCGGGGCTCACCGGAGTCATTGATTCCGCCCCTTTATGATACAAGAGAAAAGTTTTATTCCCAGTGTTGAAATCAATGGGGGGCTGCCAGGATTGGGCCTTTATTAGCATGGGTTTATTTTTATTTTTATTTTTATTTCCACCCTATTTTATTTCCTTGCCATTATACCATTTCTTATGATCCCCTTTTCTCCTTTTATTCAGCATTTCTAGAAGGGAGCCTAAAATGAGAAAATTTTCAGCTTCCTACAGAACATTAATGAGATGCTATCTAGATGCATTGCGCAGTTTAGGTGTTTGGCATCCCTGTGTTATTCATGGAATGGGCGAAGGGCACAATGAAGATAGATGCCTTTGGCGGGTAAAGGGTTGGCAGCGCAGGGGCAGCAGACCCAGAACTGCGTAGGTACTATTACCGCCCGGGAACAGTGTCCATTTGCACTGTGCGGTATTGCTACGCACTGCATTAGACCTCACTAGGCACAATGCTACTTTCCAAAAGGATTGAGATACTGCCCCATCGCATATCCCTCCAACGGGTCGAGCAGCTGTAGGATTATATCTGTGGCCAGCGACTGGATCCTCCCGCTCCCTTCACTCGCAATGATCGGAGCGAGGTTTGTGGTTTTGGCCCCGAAAAGTCTCCGAGGAGCACTGTTGAAAGCACTTTCGATGGGGTTCTTAGCTTACTTTTGTAAGAATGGTATTTATTCGGCGGTGGCGCTGCGATTGTGCGGTGATGGGTAAAGAAAGGGGTGTATCACCGGGAGGATTTGAAAGTCATGGGACTTTACTCGCTTACTGGAGTGCGTAGTGCTTTTACAGATTGTTCACGTAGGTGCCTGCTCGTCCTAGGGATATACTGTGGGTGGGTAGTTTCTTGTAAATTCCCAATGTAGTGACATTTGTAAAACGGACTGCTTTGCATACAGCTAAAAATTGGCCAAACCTCAGAATTTCGGTAGCATGCAATAGCAGTCCATTGTAAAAACATCACGGCATTGGGAGTACGGGCTCTGGAGAGTGGGAGGGACATCAAGGAGTCTGGAGAGTACTGACGATGGGGGAGACGATTCCAGTATCCAGCAAGGTGAGACACCTCGGGCCGTAGGGGATGTGGTAACAGGGTATCATACTCCTAGGTCACGTTATTCTTAAAGTTAGCTTCGACGTTGTTCACAGGGAAGCAGTAGAGGAATAAAAAAATAGACTGAATTCCGTTTATTTAGGCGAAGTCACTCCTTTCAATCATATATAGCACTCACTATATTATGTTTGGAGGAAGAAGTCGCCTTACGATGCTTGTTCTGGGATTGAGCAATTTTTTTCAAAGAGGAAGGATTTCATCCTAGGCCCGGTATTCGTCTTAGCTGTTGTAGTCTGCTGCAATAACGACGGGGATTGCTGTAGGGACCACACATGCTCCTTGAACACCCTATCGTCGTCGACTGCGAGTACCGTATATGCACTTGGTGCAGTTCATGTTAACAACGCACCCCACATGAGAGACCTCCGTGTTTCGCTTATTTCCTCGCGACCACCCAGCCCTCCGCTGCCTTCACCCTCAACATTTTCCCAGTTTTTATCCGACTCGTCGCAGCGAATATTCTGTATTTTGGACATGTTTTAGGTTCCGGGAGGTTCCCATTGCATAAGCAAGGTGCGTGCGTGTGTGTTTGTGTAGCGCATCGATGCATATGCAACATCAGGGAGTGAGCAGACCGCACAATCACGAAATCTCACTCCCTACTTAGGAGTATCGCTTAGTCCTGTGCTCTTTGCTCTGCCTTTTATCTTTATTTTAGACCAGTAGCCATCAAGGCACTGCTTGAGGGCCGTGGGTTTCTCGCTCTTGTTGTGGCTATTATGCTGTGAGATCCTGCGGATTCTGCCATCGCCATCTACTTTGTGGGGATCTGGTTCCTTCAGGTATTTGCCTGATAGGCGGTGGCGCCGGATAGGGAATGAGGGAAGGGGGGGGATCTGGCGGCTTGCTTGCAACGAGTTCGGGTTTCGGGATTTTAGGATGCAAGGAGGCGTTAGTAGTTGTCCTATCGGACAACTCTGGGAGAAAATCTCTCTCTTCCTTCATCGGAGGGATCAAGGGGTCCAGGTTCGTGGCTTGCAGCCATGGTTGTTGGTGGTGCATAGTGGGGGTAATCTTAGATCTCAACAAAGCTGTTTAAGCCAACCTACTTGTATGTTCTTCATGGGGCCCAGGCGTACTTGAGTGGCCGCCCTAATACAAGAGAGAGAGACTTGAGTGCCCAAGCGCGAAGCTCTTGAGGCTTCGGAGGCATGCAGCGCCAATCTTCCTTCGAGAATAAGGTTCAATGATGAGCTCCTGGATATAATGTAGGTGGGTGTGCTTGAGTATCGTAGAGTGTATGTGCGCGCGCGCCCAAGGATGCCCATATACAAATTGCCCCCTTAGGATGCGTCGCTGTCTTCATTCTCACCCTGCGTCTCCGAATCACTGCCCTTTCCTCTGATTGGAGAGAATTCGTGGTAGCGACATAAAAAAAAGAAAAGAAAGTGCTTTCTCCCGCATTTATTTATTTATTCCTTCAGAAAAACTCCCACCTGGACCAATGCAGCGATGCCTCTTTTCACACCCTCTACGGTACTCGAATACTCCGACCCGATGCTCTGGGAAGGCATGAAACTCGCTGGAACATTCCTGTTTGCCTAGCGATCGCGAAGATGGAATGAGATCTTGACCGGGGTGCAGATCCGGTTTCATGGAGCTGAAACTGATCGATGGCTTTGCAATGTGGAATCAAATATTGGACGACGCCTTATTCGACGCTTAGATCGCCTTGTTGCCAAAGGGCCCGCGTGCGGTTATTTTTTTTCTACTTCTTCTCGTTAACGCATCGGGAAATCGAAATTCCTATATTATGCGAATAATCTGTTGACAGCTTGCCAAAAGTAGGGTTTTAGAGTGAGAGTTAAGTGAAGGGTTGTGACTAGGTAGACGCCGACGTAAGGAGGGGGGGAAGAGGAAGGGAAGGAACCTAAGAATGCAATACCGAAAACTAGAATGGTTTTACCGTAAGATGGGGGGGGGGTAATTATTTGGTAGAAAGTAGTGGGTATGATATTATTATCGAATGTTGCCATATGGCTTACCACTTCAGTTATGGTGCGAGCGCTCATAGCGTGTACCAATGGCATTTCAAAGTATAATGCCTTACGGAATCTGGATAAGGAGCATCTAGTGACAAATATTGGTTTTTGGAGGTCTGAAGTTCAAGTTTTATCGCTGTTTAGATATTCCTACGTGACTTGAGGATAATAATAGGGTTGTGATATGATACAACAAACGAGAAAAACTTTACCTCTGCAGTTCACCTCATTTTTCAAGTAACCGAATGTAATGGGTATGTACATAACACAACTCCGACAAAACCCCAACCCCGGCCGTTTATTATGGATCAAATTCAAATTGGTCTTCAAATATTTTTCTGTGAATCAAAATAGACTCGGAACACAGCCTAGAAGAGAAAGGGTAAGGCAAAGTTAGGTAGAAGTAAGACCATAAGCCTAATATCTAATGAGTTTCTACTTGAGCAACTAAGAAAAAGAACTTGTGGTATCATACTTAAGTGGAAGCTGCAGAAAAGGACCCATTCTCTATACAGCCGCATCCACTACCAGTTATTCCCTCCTGTAATGAGGGAACTATGGACCAGTTTGAATTACAACTAGATTATAGAACGTAGCTAACTGAAGAATGTTTATTGATAAACCATGTCCTACACTCCAAAATCTTGCAGGTATTACAATCTTTCCCTAGATTGCCAGCACCCGGCAAAGAGAGCAGGGGGGTGTGCTTAAACGACTTGGGTTAGAAGTTTCGTGCTTAGTTGCAACCTTCCCAGTCAACCATAGTGTGTATTCTTCGTTAGGGTTTAGCAATGTGAGCTAGAAATAAATAGACTCCCCGTCGATGAGAGAATAGAGTTTAGTTTAAGGAAGTAAAGAATACCGGTAGGAAAGGATGAGTGGATGAGGGCTGCATGTTGCTTGCTAGAGCAATACGGTACTCATGGAGTGTCGGTCATACCCCCCCTACGTTCTCTGCCGGGTGCTCGCAACGTAGGGAAAGATTGTATCTTTATGATTCAAAGCAATTGATAAGAAGCCTCTTATCATTAGGGCAAAGTATAAGATAGGCTAATAGGTCTCTTTTTTTTTTACTTAACTTTAATGTTATAATACCAAGTATATGATGCCTCTTTCTGAAGTTTTGAGGCTGAAGGTTGAAAACACTAGGCTGCATGACACTTTCATGAGAGGAGATCTAAACTAATGCGATAATATGAGGCTGTATAAGTTAAAATCTGACTCTCGGACCTCAACTACAAAACATTTATTTTAGCTTAGCCATCTAGCTAGGCCTATAGAGTATGTATTCAGTAGCTCAGAAGGTATTATTTATCAATAGGGGGCCTCTTTGATTTTTTTTTTTTTTTGAATTAATTGCATTTGTTTTATTAAGGTACAAAGAAAGCATGCATCTCATCGATATGGCCAACAAAAACCAGTTCCTCCTCACACCAGGAAACATTCAAACCCCCAAGTCCCTTTTGTATGAGACCAACTGCACATCTCACCTGTTGCCCAACCAAATCCTATGAACATACTCATACATGCGAAGGAAATAGAAAGGAAAGAAACAAGCAGGAAGGAGAGGAGAACCCTTAGCAACATCTGCAAAGTATAAACAAAGGGAATAAATGAACCCCTGACAAAGGAAAATTACCTCTGATAAGTAACGTGTGTCAGTCTAAGCTAGGAAGTGGGAGTATGGGCCTGCACGCCAGAACGGTGCTGGGGGACGAAGCGATGCCCGGTGGCATGATAGGAAAAGGTGGATGGAGGGGACAATGGAGAGGGGTCCCTGAGGGGTATGCCAAAACGGCATTAGCGACGGCCAGGAGGATGGGCGTAACCGAGGTGTGTTTTTGTATAGCGACCGAAGGTCGACTGCGGGAGGGGGGGCCAGCAGCAGCGTGCAAGCCAGGATGGGCAAGGAGTAGTAGGGTGTCAGCGAAAGGGGGCAGTAAGGTGCTAGCTGAGTGAGTGGATGTAGCTGTAACCGAGCAACTGGATGAAGACCAAAGAAGAGGAAAGAGGAAGGTAGACCCAGACACTAGAAATGACTTACTAGAGCAACCGTGGCCGATGCTTTTCCGACAGTGGAATGAGAGATAAGGCCGTGACGTTACTGACCGAAACGTTCCTAAACAGGACGAACATAATGGAACAGTGATGTACTTCGGTAAGGGCTTGGAAGGCAGGAGCGCTGACCGTAAATGAAGTGAGAGGTGTTGCCGACTGTGCAAAATCCTAAGTGAGGTGCAAAGGAAGTGCGGGGTAATTGGGAGAACTGAACTTCATGAGCGGAGTCAACGATGAACGGGAACAAGAACCCCATGGAGGAAGGGGCGCGACCCGTAAAGGGAGAAGAATGGTGATAGCATCACTCCCCTAGGCAGAAGCCATCAAGGGGGAGGAGAGGGGAGAGAGGTGGATCCCACAATGGTTTCCCTGGTGTTGAGATTTCAATCACTAGAGGTGTAGAGGAGATGGTTCGTGTCAATAGGGGGCCTTTTTAGCACATTTTATATAGATAAAACTAAAATTTTGAATAATAGTTTTTTTATCATGTCAAATTATTCTAACTTTCTAGGTACAGGGACTAGACGAAAGTCTTGGTGATTGCTTAGTCAGCAATAGCTAAGCGAGGATAATACAACTCCTTTGAAAATCACGTATACACCTATCCCTCAAAACTTAGACCTATTACATTAAACTACCCACAAAACTCCAATCAGAATGCCTCCTAGAATAGCTCCTTGACGTACCCTTCAGCCTAAAATGGCACGTCAGTAAATGACAGATGCCGAAAAAGGCATGATAATAGCCTTGTTCTATATCTTCCAAATGATCTCCACCGTTGCTACCCTGGTAGGGCGTCAATAGTCCGGAATTTTCTTGCGTGAGCATGTGCCCGTCGAATTATGGATAATAAGTGCTGATCAGGTCACTTCCCCCTTCTCAGTCGCCAAGAAAAACACGCCATCATCCGGGCTGCCAAAAGAGATTGTGGAATGACTCATGTAGCAATGCGCAACCAATAAGCACTTAATGTTTTAATTCGCACCATTGATCAACTTCTTCAAGAGGCCAATATTAAGAAGTGGCTGGCTCAGACTCGGCTTAAATTGGAAGCAAGACATGCTAAGGGTTGGCTGGAATGGACATTAGCATGGAAGGATTGGAGCGCAGAAGCCTTTCAGGGTATTCTGTATAGTGATAAGTGTATGGTAGGCAAATCTGCAGATCCTCGGCGCGTTTGGGTGTTTTTCGATTGCTACAAGAGAAGGGGCTTTCCGACTGCATTCAGCCTAGGAGAAAGACCAATAAGGAAGGGCTCATAGTGTGGGGGTGCTTTTGGGGCAAGCAACGGGGTCTTTTAGTCCTAATAAGGGAGGCATTAGTGGATAGACATGTCTATATTAGGCTATTGGATGCCCATTTAGGACCAATTATGCAGGAAATAGCAGATGAGGTTGGAGATCCTCAGTTTCAGCAGCATAAGGCATAGGGGTACACCGCTAACGACATCATAGCCAGGCTTGACGAGAGCAGAATCGATCTGGAAGATTACCCACTGCTTTCACCTGATCTGATCTTAACCCGATTGAGCATGCATGGGTAGAGCTTAAACGGCGATTTCATAAGCAATACCCTGATCTCCTAGACACCTCAGGAGGTCCAGACAGAGTGTGCAATCAGTTAGCAGAGGTTTTACCTCTCCTATGAGAGACAATACAGGAGAGGGTCTTCGAGAAGCTCTGGAAGTCGATGCTCTCCTATGTGGCTGCCGTCATAGAGGCTATGGGGTGGTATACGAAATACTAGGGCTTATTCTGATGTATTAGGACAGAGCTGGGGGTGGATTATGTTTGATTTTCTTACAATATCATGTACTTTTTAATACTACTGTACGGAATTATTATTTTTTCACTGTTGATCAACTTGTGTAATGCCTGTTCAGAGCTCAGACTGTCTCACTATGGCGCAATCGCCAAGACCTTTGTCTAGTTACTGTATCATACCTGCTAAACTTCTAATAATAGCTGAAAGGCTATTGGTTGTTGAGCTATTTAGCTCTGGGGATCATTGTTGCAAAATAATACTACCGTAACATCCTATTTGTACATATAAAATTGGAGGATTATGTAAAATTGTTGTCATATAGTCAAGTAAGTTTACACACTCTTCCTGATGAAAATAAGGATAAAACTATTTTAATCAATATCATTTATCTTTTGACTTCATACACTGGGAATTGTCATCTGGAAATAAATTTTAGTATATTAGAAATTATATTGAAGTGTTTTTGGACTGTCTAGTTATTATTTAAAGGCCTTTCTACATAAAAGTGGAGTTATCTCAAAACATTTCTCCTTGATTACCCAGTTTGTGATGCATTTTCCCACTTACAATAAAAAAGGCCAAGAGTCAGGTTTTAACTTATATAGTGTAACGACCCGACGATAGGTAGCTAGAATAACTATCACCTTAGCTCAAATGGTATACCAAGTGGTAACCAGAGGTGATATGGTCTTATATACTTAGTATACAAATAGCTAGTAAACCTAGGACAAGGCCTAGGGGATAGTTGAGTAGCCTTGGATACTCTACACGGCAGGGTAACATTTCGGGAGTAAGTTCGCATAAAGTCAAGGAATTTATGGGAGTATTACATGGATCTCCGAGAAGAGTTTTGTGGTTGACTGGAGGACTTCCCGAGGGGTTAAAGGCATAAGAGGACAAAGTTACCTTACCTTGGGAATTTGGCCATTATGCCCATGGTTCCCAGTTACCCTACTGAGGAATCCAAGTTACCCTACCTTCACTGGCAAAGTCATCCTAGAACTTAGAGGTCGATTGCCTCACATTCTATAGGCTCTTAGATGTTCATGAGCGCACACATATCTGCGCGGGGAGGCTGCATGCCGGAGGAAGGGTGGCCTGAACATGCTATTGAACTTAGGCGGGTTTTGCTAACACCCCCCTCTGGCCCAAGCATTTGGACGGTGTGTCATAAGCAGACGGCTGCATAGTTGCTTGTTTGCTAGTAAAAAGAGGTCATTGGAGCGGCTACCGTAACACCGTATACGTCGTCGCCATCCTGTTAGGCATACCGAAAGGTTTAGCTTTCCTTTAGAGAATAAAGACCTATAGTTACCCTACCTTAAGATTCTGAGTTCAAAAAAGACAAGCCAACACCCCCTTCCCGCACCAGCGTTGGGACGGCACTACACCGGCAGACGCCGCCGTAGTTGCGTCCTCTGACCAAAGACATGATAATTGGAACCCTCCTCGTAATCCCGTATATGTCGTGGCCGTCTGTCTGACTGGATCCCGTTCGCAGGATATATGAGGGAAGACCTTTGGCAAGCTTCATCAGCAAAAACAATAGCTTGCGTCCTGAGCGTCAGGTGCGTCTGATGCACTTGACGCCCAAAAACTTTACTTCAATCGCGAATCAGGACGCAATCTGACGCAGCGCCGGATCTCAGGACGCACCAGACACAGCAGCTAATCTCAGGACGCACCGGGTGCACACCAAATTCTCAGGACGCACCGGGCGCACACCTAATTCTCAGGACGCACCGGGTGCATACATCAGCAAGAAAAATCAGTTTACACCCTATGTACCCTATGCTTCTGAAGGCATCTGGAGACAGAAATGAGGGACGAAAATTGAAAAATGATAATTTGCCAAAACGTGTTAGCTGACTAAATAATATCCTATTCAAAGTGTCTATATTTAAAAAATGACCCCTATCGGACATAATTAACATGTCCATTTTTGCTGAAAAAGAATTGAACAAGTTATCAGGATGCGCATGGATGCCATGGGAAGACTTCAGAAGTCTTCCAATGTACCACAGGCTCTTCCCAACATAAACTCTACTTCAGGATGCAGAATTTAGATTTTTTCCTGATGTACCTAATACTCAGAATGTACTACCTCATCTTCTGGAGATAAGCGAAGGGTCCCCCCTTTACCTTTTTCTGACCTTGGTCACCCAGGTCACAATATATTTCACATCATGAAAAAGTATTAAATTTACTACTAACAGTCTTCTATTCTTCTAATATACAGCTGATTGAACCCCCCCCTTCCCCCCCTCCTCTTACCTCCCCTGGGACCATATAGCTCCATGGAGAATTGGAACCTCAGAACCCTCTTTATACCGGCGTGTAGCTGGCGTTGAGCCCAGTGACGTCCAAGTGACGGAATCAAAATCGGTTGAGCGGTTGTGGAGGAATCTGGCATCGAGTTCAGGATTGTTAGAGACAAAAGAGCACTCTCAGAAGGGTGGTGAACTCCATGAATACTGATGCGCCAGAGACGTACCTCATACTGGCGTGTAGCTGGCGTCGAGCCCAGTGACGTCCTAGTGACAGAATCAAAATCAGTTAAGCGGTTGTGGAGAAATCTGCTATCGCGTTCTGGATTGCTAGTGTATTAGGATTTATAAAGGCCACTCTCAAAAGGGTGGGCGATCTCCATGAATACTGATGCGCCAGAGACGTACATTATACCAGCGTGTAGCTGGCGTCGAGCCCAATGACGCCCAGGTGACAGATACAAGATCGGCTGCGCGGTTGTGGAGGAATCTGGCATCGAGTTCAGGATTGTTAGAGACAAAAGACCACTCTCAGAAGGGTGGTGAACTGAATGAATACTGATGCGCCAGAGACGTACCTTATACCGGCGTGTAGCCGGCGTCGAGCCCAGCGACGTCCAGGTAACAGAATCAAAATCGGTTGTGCGGTTGTGGAGGAATCTGGCATCGAGTTCAGGATTGTTAAAGACAAAAGACCACTCTCAGAAGGGTGGTGAACTTCATGAATACTGATGCGCCAGAGATGTACCTCATACCGGCATGTAGCTGGCGTTGAGCCTAGCGACGTCCAGGTGACAGAACCAAAATCGGTCGAGCGGATGTGGAGGAACCTGGCATCGAGTCCAGGATTGTTAAAGACAAAAGACCACTCTCAGAAGGGTGGCGAACTCCATGAATACTGATGCGCCAGAGGCGTACCTCATACCGGCATGTAGCTGGCGTCAAGCGCAGTGACGTCCAAGTAACAGAATCAAAATCGGTTAAGCGGTTGTGGAGGGATCTGCTATCGAGGTCGGGATTGCTAATGTATTAGGATTATTAAAGGCCACTCTCAAAAGGGTGGACGATCTCCATGAATACCGATGCGCCAGAGATGTACCTTATCCCAGCGTGTAGCTGGCGTCGAGCCCAATGACGCCCAAGTGACAGATTCAAAATCGGTTGAGCAGATGTGGAGGAATCTGGCATCGAGCCCTGGGATCGCCAGCATCCCTGCTCAGCCTTCCCAGGACCCCCCCCCGGAGTAGATAGTGAATTCATGAGTATTGATGCGACAGGGACGTTCCTCATACTGGCGTGTAGCTGGCGCTGAGCCCAACGACGTCGCGCCTTCAGAGCTGGAATCGGTCACGTGGTTGTGGAGGAATCTGGCATGGAGTCCTACGATCGCCAGCATCCCCTCTGAGCCTTCCCAGAACCCCCCTCAGAGTAGATAGCGATTTGATAAGTATTGATGCGCCAGAGACGTACCCTATACCGGCGTGTAGCTGGCGTCGAGCCCAACGACGTCCAGGTGACAGATTCAAAATCGGCTACGTGGTTGTGGAGGAATCTGCCATCGAGTTCAGGATTAGTAGAGACAAAAGACCAGTATCAGGAGGGGGGCGATCTCCATGAGTATTAATGCGACAGGGACATACCTTATACCGGCGTGAAGCTGGCGTCGGGCCCAGCGACGTCCACGTAACAGATCCAAGATCGGCTGAGCGGTTGTGGAGGAACCTGTCATCGAGCCCGGGGATCGCTAGCATCCCCGCTCAGCCTTCCCAATACCCGCCCCAGAGTAGATAGCGATTTCATGAGTATTGATGCGACAGGGACGTACCTTATACCGGCGTGAAGCTGGCGTCGGGCCCAACGACGCCCAGGTGACAGAATCAAAATCGGTGCAGCGGCTGTAGAGGAATCTGCCATCGAGTTCAGGATTAGTAGAGACAAAAGACCACTATCAGGAGGGTGGGCGATCTCCATGAGTATTAATGCGACAGGGACGTACCTTATACCGGCGTGAAGCTGCGTCGAGCCCAGCAATCTTGCTGTGTCAGGTTTAGGATTGGATGTGTAGTTGTAGTGGAGTATCATGCAGGATGCCCGGGAATATGGATGTTGAGGGTGATGATGAGAGAACAGTTTGTCGTGTCGTGTATGAGGCTAAGTGCCGGGAAACCAGGATAAACTATGCCAAGAAATCCCCAGGGGTACCCCTGAAGCAAGCATCTCTCGCTGGTAAATCATGATCAGCAATGGTGTTGAGGGGCAAGTCTGGAGGCACTGGAGGCAGAGTTGCTTTGTCTTATATGTCAGAACGGAATGTGGTGTATTAGTTTGGCTCCAGATGCATGGAATTTGAGCGGGCATTGCCAGGCAACTCAGGACGCACAGGACACTGGAGATGTAACTGAGGATACACAGGACGCAGGGGACGCAACTCAGGATGCACAGGATACAGGGGACGCAAAGGACGCAACTCAGGACGCACAGGACGCACAGGACGCACAGGACGCACAGGACGCACAGGGCGCACAGGACGCACAGGACGCACAGGACGCACAGGACGCAACAGCGCCGTATCTGACGCAGGATAATTCTTTTGCTGATGTTATGCATGATGTTCGAGCCAAATCGGTCGGCGTCGCATAAGGTTAATGAGCACTAAAGACAAGAGTAACGAAGGTGGTCACTAAGTAACGGGACGTTTTTACGGACAATGGTTAAGCAACACATTCTATACTCCACGCTCTCGGGACGAAAGTCGCAGAAGTGAATGGTGTTGTTGGATGAGGTAGTCTAAGAAATCAGGCATACTCGCACTCAGACACGTCAATAGGATTCTTCGGATACTGGTGGAACCATACGATAACGATACGACTATTGAAGGATAATGGCTATTGGAGCGATTATTGTAACAAGTCTATCATATGCCTCGCAGCTGTCAAGTGCAGAAAGTATCTGCAATGCTGAGAGGTTCGATAACAAAGCTGGCCCCTTTGTTGGTTCGATCATGGAGACCATTCTGTGTATGCAAATGGAAAGCAAGACTCCATGCCGACGAAGATGGATTGTAACCAATGAACTGATGTGTGGGAGCATAGTTAGGAAAATTGATGGTGTTGCGATTCGGAAGTCGAAGTGAGATAACAGAATTGTCAGGGTCAAATGGTGTTCGCACTCTTTGAAGAAGTTGGAGTTTGTTAGCAGGTACTTAGTTAGTATGAGAATTAGATGTAGCCCGCGACCAGCCAGACGCGGCATATAAATATCGAGGTGCCTCCTCAGCTATTTGAATACCACCAAGTAATGGAGAAGAGATGTTATCAATATAAGTTTTTATGCTAGAAAAATCTTTATCACTTTATCTATCTCTATTTGAAACGTTGAGCCTTCCTGGACAATCTCTGTCTACGATTAAGATTATCGGCCTGAGTTATCTCGCAAGACTTTGAGATAGGCTCTGGCCTAACACATCCGTCTGACTGAGTGTGTTTCCCAGGATATATAAGGGGAGTATGGGTAACCGCCAAAATAGGAGTCGCCCACATATGGTCTCTCTGGCACCTAGGAGTCCATCTTAGCCTACGGGTAGTAGGGTAGTCTTTCTAGTTGTACTTAGGTAGTCCAAGGGGGACAGGGCACTTTCGGAACAAATACCTCAGGAACCAGCCGGGAGCTTCTCCCCTTGATTTGTAGCATTACTATGGGGTTGTCAATGGACTCTAGAGGTATGAGCCTTATCACAGTAGAGTATGTCCCAAGAGGCTGGATATGAGTAGCATACATTTGGCCAACCATCAGCTACATCTCACCAGGGGAGCTTGCATGTCAATTTATCACATTAGATAGTCATGTAGATTAAATGATGGACTGCATAGCTTGTGTAACGGGGGCACCCTGTAGAGAGGTGAACTCTAAGGTTGCGACTGCACCAAACACTCAAAGTAGAAGATAAAGATGAGGTAAAATAATTCAGATGAATCAACGGTAAAACTTAATATAGTTAAGCTGGAAGCTTCACTTAATTTTGTTCTCGCGAGGAAAAGTTGGTTGTTGGAGTAGAATGCCAAACGCTTAAACTTAAGTAGATATCAGATTTAAGCCTTTGACATTCACCACTACTTCTGACCTTGTGCGAGCACCGTGTCCTGCTCAGGGCTTGTCCGAGGTCTACCCAAAATCAGGATTTATCCTGCCGGAAGTGTCGGACCAACTCGGGTACACTTAACTCTGTCAATAGGATATGAGTTTCTGCAATGTATCTCCAATACAACCGCCGGTAGAAAAACTCTTCCTATCGAAGTCATACCAGTGGCTAACTGTTATAACAACAACCAGAGTCAATACCTAGGTGGTGGACTCACTGGCCCAGTGGCAGTTTCGTCTATACAAGCTATGCAGTCCATCATTTAATCTACTCGACTATCAAATGTGATAAATTGACATGCAAGCTCCCCCGGTGAGATGTAGTCGATAGTTGTCTAAGTGGGTGATACCCATAGCCAGCCTCTCGGGACATACTCTACCGTGATAAGACTCATACCTCTAGAGTCCAATAACAACCCATAGTAATGCTACAAATCAAGGGGAGAAGGTTCGGGCTGGTTACTGAGGTATTTGTCTCGAAAGCACTCTGGCCTTCTGAGACTACCTGAGTACCACTAGGAAGACTACCCGACTACCCGTGGGTTAGAATAGACTCCTAGGTGCCCAAGAGACCATATATGAGTGACCTCCATTTTGGTGGTTACCTATACTCCCCTTATATATCCTGCGAAGAACATTCAGTCGGACAGACGGCGATGACGTATACCGTATTACGGCAGCCACTCCAATGACCTCATTTTACTAGCAAATGAGCAACTATGCAGCCGTCTGCCTATGACGCGCCATCCCAACGCTGGGGCCAGAGGGGGGTGTTAGCTAAACCCGCCCAAGTTCAATAGTATGTTCGGGCTCCCCTTACACAGGTGTGGGGCTTCCCCGCACAGATGTCTGTGCGCCTAAGAACCTCTAAGAGCCGGTAGAATGTGAGGCAATCGACCTCTAAGTTCTAGGATGACTTTGCTAGTAAAGGTAGGGTAACGTGGACACCTTAGTAGGGTAACTAGGGTCCATGGGCATAATGACCAAATTCCCAGAGTAGGGTAACTTTGTCCTCTTATGCCATTAACCGCTCCGGAAGTCCTTCAGTCGACCACAAAAGTCGTCTCGGAGGTCCGTGTAACATTCCCATAATTGTCTTGACCTTATGAGAATGTTCTCCCGAAAGGTTACCCTGCCTAATAGAGTACCCAAGGCTACTCAACTATTCCCAAGGCTTTGCCCTTGGTTAACCAGCTATTTGTATACGAGACCATACCACCTCTGGTTACCACTTGGTATACCATTTGGGCTAAGGTGGTAGTTATTGTAGCTACCTATCGTAGGGTTGTTACAGCTTGTATAGACGAAACTACTACTAGGCCAGTGAGTTCACCACCTAGGTATTGATTCCAGTTGTTGTCATAACAGTTAACCACTAGTATGACTTCGATAGGAAGAGTTTTTCCACCTGCGGTTGTATTGGAGATGCATTGCAGAAACTCATATCCTATTGCCAGAGTTAAGTCTACCCGAGTTGGTCCGATACTTCCAGCAGGATAATTCCTGATGGGGGGTAGACCTCGGACAAGCCCTGAACAGGACAGGATACTCGCACAAGATCGAAGTAGTGGTGAATGTCAAAGGCTTAAATCTGATATCTACTTAACTTTAAGTGTTTGGCATTCTACTTTGATAACCAACTTTTCCTCGAAAGAACTAATTGAGTAAAGCTTCTAGCTTAACGATATTAAGTTTTACCGTTTGATTCTTTTGAATTATTTACCTCATCTTTATCTTCTACTTTGAGTGTTTGTGCGGTTGTAACCTTAGAGTTCCACTCTCTAGAGGGTGCCCCCGTTACATATAGCCTCATATTATGATAAAATAAAACTTTTCTTTCTCCTTATTGTGGGTTGCTAAAAGGAGGTTATCGTGCATGAACAAAGTTAACCGTATACCCATGATCGGCAGCGACGCAACCCTTCTCATCATCCCTCACTTTGAATATCACATAAACAAATTTTTCTATCTCAACCAAAACCCAACCATTTTGTTTAATTATTTTATTTTACGAAACTATGCCTTCTATTCTTCGCAGTTATGACAAAAAGCCTATTCCCTCTAAGCACCTCTCTGAGTTTACCAGGGGGTGAATTCTCGGGTTACACAAGGCTCAAATGAGCTATCGCCAAATATCTAATCTTCTTGAAATCCCTCTGAGTCTAGTTCAAGATAAAATCTTAAAACAAGATCAAGAGGAGAAGGAGAGAAAGTGTCACAAATTGTGACTAAGCAAGGCAGATTTCACATGACTAAGCAAGGCAGATTTCACATGACTAATAGTGATTAGTCATAAGGTATGTTTATGTTTTGCGCTATGCAGTCAGTTGACTCATAGTTCTCACATGGCTCAAACTTGCGTGTCATAGTTATATTATGATTGGTTGATGTTTCTATGACTCACGATTGTGAGTCACAAAAATGTAATGACTTTCACGTGTGACTCACATTATGAGTCACAAGTTTCACTCAGGTGACACACTTTGCACAACTCACTTGTTTTATGTGTTTTGATTGGTTTAAGGCAAGTTGCGCAGTGACTGATAGGAGTCATCTGATGGATTTCGGGCATGACTCATTATGAGTCATAAGACCGCATGACTCAAGTTATGAGTCACTAGGGTTAGGGTTGTGGGGATGAAGAGTCTATATAAGGAGACTTGGTCACACTACTACCAAACATCCTCTGTCTTCACTACATCTCCGGTGATTGAAATCTCAACACTACGAGAAATCATCATCACCTCCATCCACCCCCCTCTCCTCAGACACCCCACATTGCCTCTGTCTGAGTGAAGCCATCTCCACCCCCTCCTCCTTTCCCTTCTGATGGTTAGGCCTGGCGAGCTTGTTCATAGGGATTGGTTGAGCCTGCCTTCCCCTCCTCTTCTCCGGGCTCGATTAGGCAGCCCTCCAAGGTCGGCAACCCCCCACCCGTTAGTGGTCGGTCTTTTGTCTCGGTTGATTGATAAAGTAGTTGTCCCTGGTGGCACTGCGCTCTGGTATCACACTATCTCCTTTGTGCCTTGCCGGTACAGTCGGACTTTTTGAAACATTGTGACCCTGCTTCTGTCGGCCTTCTCCGCACTTCTCGTGTTGGTTAGCCCTCCGCCCTCCACCTCCCTGATATTTGGATCAGCTGGCATCCTACTGTACGTGGCTCTACGCCCACATCCAGCCTCTGTCCCTCTTCTGATGTCCTCAGACTACATCAGCAAAAATTACCCTGCATCAGATACGGCGCCTTCGCGTCCTGACGTACGGGACGTTAAATCTGCTCCCCCTGCGTCCTGTGTGTCCTGAGTTGCGTCCCCTGCCTCCTGTGCGTCCTGGGTTGCCTCCCCTGTGTCCTCTGCGCCCTGGGCATCCTGAGTTGCCTGGCAACGCCCGCTCAAATTCCATGCATCTGGAGCCAAACCAATACACCACATTCCGTCTTGACATAATAGTCAAAGCAACTCTGCCTCCGGTGCATCCAGACTCGTCCATCAACACCATTGCTCATCATGATTTCCCACTGAGAGATGCTCGCTTCAGGGATACCCCTGAGTATTTCTTGGCGTAGTTCATCATGGTTTCTCGGCACTTAGCCTCACACACGACATGACACACTTTTCTCTCATTATCACCCTGAACATTCTGTTCTCTCATTATCACCCTTAACATCCATATTCCCAGGCATCCTGCATAATACTCCACTACAACTACACATCCGATCCTGAATCTGACACCAGGAGGCTTCTGGGCTCGACGCCAGCTTCACGCCGGTTTAAGGTACATCCCTATCGCATTAATACTCATGGAGATCGCCCACCCCTCTGACAGTGGTCTTTTGTCTCTACTAATCCTGAACTCGATGGCAGATTCCTCCACAACCACTGAATCGATTTTGAATCCGTCACTTGGACGTCGTTGGGCTCGACGCTAGCTACACTCCGGTATAAGGTACGTCCTTGGCGCATCAATACTCATGAAATCGCTATCTACTCTGGGGGGGGGGGTCCTAGGAAGGCTAAGAGGGGATGCTGGCGATCCCAGAGCTCGATGGCAGATTCCTCCACATCCACTGCACCGATTTTGAATCTGTCATTTGGGCGTCGCCGGGCTAGATGCCAGCTACACGATGGTATAGGGTACGTCCCTGTCGCATTAATACTCATGGTGATCGCCCACCATACTGACAGTGGTCTTTAGGAATCCTAACAGCCATGCTATCCTGAACTCGATGGCAGATTCCTCCACAACCACTCAATCGATTTTGAATTGGTCACTTGGACGTCGCTGGGCTCGGCGCCAGCTATACGCCGGTATAAAGAACATCCGTGTCGCATCAATACTCATGAAATCGCTATCTTGAGAGGGGGGGTCCTGGCATGGCTGAGTGGGGATGCTGGTGATCCCACTACTCGATAGCAGATACCTCTACAACCGCTGTACCGATTTTGAATCTGTCACTTGGGCGTTGTTGGGCTAGACACCAGCTGCACGATGGTATAAGATACGTCTCTAGCGCACCAGTATTCATGGAGTTCGCCCTTCTTCTGAGAGTGGTCTTTTGTCTCAACTAATCCTGAACTCGATGGCAGATTCCTCCACATCCGCTGCACCGATTTTGAATCTGTCATTTGGGCGTCGCTGGGTTAGATGTCAGCTACATGCCGGTATAAGGTACGTCTCTGGCGCATCAGTATTCATGCAGTTCGCCACCCATCTGAGAGTGGTCTTTTGTCTCCAACAATCCTGAATTCGATAGCTGTTTCCTCCACAACCGCTCAACCCATTTTGTATCTGTCACCTGGGCGTCATTGGGCTCAACGCCAGCTACACGCTGGTATAAGGTATGTCTCTGGCGCATCAGTATTCATAGAGATCGCCCACTCTTCTGAGAGTGGTCTTTTATCTCTACTAATCCTGAACTCGATGGCAGATTCCTCCACAACCGCTGAACCGATTTTGATTCCGTTACTTGGACGTCACTGGGCTCAACGCCAGCTACACATCGGTATAAAGAGGGTTCTGAGGTGTCAGTTTTCCAAGGAGCTATATGGTCCCGGGGGAGGCAAGAGGGGGGGGGATTCATGAGCCGTATATTAGAGGAATAGAAGACTATTAGTAGTAAATTTAATAACTTTTGATGATGTGAAATATATTGTGACCCGGGTGACCAAGGTCAGAAATAGGTAAAGGGGGGACCATTCGCTTATTTCAGTTATCTCAGGCAGAGTAGGTACTGCGTCTGGTGGCATCCTGAGGATTAGGTACTGTGTCTGGTTGTGTCCTGAGGATTAGGTGCTGTGCCTGGTTGAGTCCTGAAGATTAGGTGCTGCCTCTGGTTTCGTCCTGAGGTTAGGTGTTGCGTCTGGTTGGGTCCAGAGTGTTAGATGTGCGCCCGGTGCGCCCTGATTCGCGATTGACATTCTGGGCGTCAGGTGCGTCGGACGTAAAGGACGCCCAGGACGCAGGCTAGTATTTTTGCTGATGTAGGGGGGTCATCTTATCCTTTCTTTCCCGGCTCCGTTTCCTGAAATAGCCGACCCTATATTCCTCTGACTGCCACGAGCCCTTCTTCGCTGGGCGACATTTTCCTCACATTCCGTTTTTCTTCCGGAGCCTCGGCTGGCGGGGCTTTATGCCTTCTGGAATCTTTTCCCCTCGTTGTCTCCCCGAGACCCGTCATACAGGAGTCCCTATTCCTTTCGGGACTGGGCCCGGTGGGGTTTTACTACTGTTTAGCTTATAGGTAGTTTGACTTGGGGAGTGGGTTTGTTTTCCTTTGTCTGTGGTGTCTAATTTCGGTTAGGGATGTTTTTCTTTTAGGCTAGGCTTTGGCGGGGGTTATTGGTTCGTGGTAATCAGGCCCGTTTTCTCATCTCCTTGTAGTTTGTAACCATAGTACCGGGTGGAGTTTTCTGTGTCGGGCAGGGTCAGAGGGTTTTAGCTTGGGGATAGCGGGATGGACTGTTGTTGGAGGTTTTGGACTACATGGTCCACGCTTGGTCGAAAGTCCGTTGTACCTAAAACCGTGGGATGTGCACATTTGTGCCTGCTGGCTCCGATAGAAAAATAAATAAACGAGATAAAAAGAAAGAAAAAAATCACAGTACTACCAAATTTCAAAAGTATCCGGATGCCTTGGCACCAAGATAGTTTTGCCCAAATTGAGAATGTGCTATTGTTAGGCATACCGGAAGGCTCAGCCTTCGGGTAGTCAATACAGACCTATAGTTACCCTACTTTAGGAGTCTGAGTTCAAAAGGACAAGCCAACACCCCCCTCCCGCACCAGCATCGGGATGGCGCTCCATTGGCAGACGCCATCATAGTTGCGTCCCCTCACCAAAGACATGGTCATTGGAGCCCTCCTCGTAGCCTCGTATACATCACAGCCGTCAGTCCGACCGGATCCCGTTCGCAGGATATATGATGGAAGACCTTTGGGTAGCTTTTGCAGGTTGTTCGAGCCAGACTGGTCGACGTTGCATAAAGCTACTGAGCACTAAAGATGCAAGTTGCGAGAGTGGTCACTAAATAACATGACGTTTTTACAGACAATGGTTAAGCAACACATTCTATACTCCACGCTCTCGCGACACAAGTCGCAGAAGTGAATGGTGTTGTTGGATGAGGTAGTTTGAGAAATCAAGCATACCGACACTCAAATACGTCACTAGTATTCTCGGATACTGACGGAACCATATGATAACGATATGACAATGGAGAGATAATAGCCATTGGTGCAATTATCAGGACAAGTCTATCTTATGCCTCACACCTGTCGAGTGCAGGAAAACCTGCAATGCTGAGAGGTTCGATAACAAAGCTGGCCCCTTTGTTTGTTCGAATATGGAGACCATTCTGCGTATGCAATGGTAAGCAAGACTCTATGCCGATGAAGATGGATTGTGACCAATCGACTGATGTGTGGGAGCACCTTCAGGACTAACTCATAGTGTTGCGATTTGGAAGTCAAGTGAGATAACAGAGTTGTCAGGGTCAAATGGTGTTCGCACTTTCAGAAAAACATGGAATTTGTTAGCAAGTACTTAGTTAGTATAAGAACTAGATGTAGCCAGCCACCACCCAGTGGCGGCATATAAACATTGAGGTGACTCCCGAGCTATTTGAACATCATCAAGCAATGGAGAAGAGATCTTATAAATATAAAATTGTTTATGCTAGAAAATCTTTTATCACTCTATCTACCTCTATTTAAGACATTGAGCCTTCCTAGACAATCTCCCTCTACGATTAAGGATTATCGGCCTGAGTTATCTCATAAGACTTTGAGATAGGCTCCCGCCTAACAGCCATCAACTATTCGTGAAATGTATTCCCTCCCTTTTGGCTAATACATTGAGCTAGAATACTAGGCAGTTTAGATACTTCCCTATTAATTTCCTCTATCGTGATCCTTTCCCATTCTTGTTTCAAAATTAATTTCATTTCCCCAGCTGTAGTAACCCTTTCAACACCTCACCAGGTTTGAATCCTAGACTTCATTATGTTCCACAAGTGCTCTATCGGGTTTAAATCAGGTGAATTAGGTGGCTAATCAACCTTATTAATCTCATCCTTTGTTCTCTTGTTGTTGGTGAAGTCCAAATCATGTGCTGGAGCGTTTTCTTCCATTAAGAGAAAGTCCGGGCGGACCAATTTTCATTCACGGCATGTGGGCCACAATAGTGGGTGAGCAAGATCAGTTACATACCGCCATGAGTCAATACCTTTTGAATTTCCCCTCTTTAGCTTCTTAATCTTATACATCTTGCCCCTTCATGACAGAGTGGTTTTTGTCTTAACACCAGTAAGAGAAGCAAGGAGACAGGCTTCACGAGCATTAGCCAATTCTCCTCTCCGTAATTCATTCAACTCATCTGATGCTCGCCATGCAGTATTAAGATGAGACTCTTCTTCCCCACAGTTCTCATTATAGCTCAGGATCTTGCTTGCTGCAGTCACCTTTTCCTTCTCACTTTCATTCTCCCAAACCCAAAATGGCCTTTTCCATTCATAGGATATCATTCCCCAACACATAATCGAAGCACCTTGATTTTTCTTTACCCCTATGCAGTCATCAGCCCACCAGTGACTCTTTTCCCTCCAAATCAAACATGGTCCGTAAAGACCCCCGATCTTGATTGACATCTCATCTGTAAATGCGTAATTGGCCTACTGTTCTCTCAGCTGCCACCCAGTCTGTGGTTCACCGTATTCCTTTTATATATTTAGTATTGCTTCTAGTTCTTATTTAGGTTCATACTAGTCTATACTATAAAAACTCGAATAGAAGATAAATGTGCTTGGACGTTGAAATTTCCCTTCTAAGATCTGCGAGGAGAAAACACCGCAAACTCAGCCCTCAGTTGAGACAAAACAAAAGGAATACAGAAGATATCTTACTCAGAGAGGTAACTTCAACGTCCTAGTATATTTTTCATTCAAGTCTATTCCAGTTTTCATAGTACTGGAATTGATTACATACCAACTGCTTTGTTTGGTTTTCCTTAATCAAAATAAATTTGAATAACTCAGGGTATGCGTCAATTCCCCGCTCCTGCCAGGCCCTAAAAACTGTTGTCTCACTCACATGTGACAAGCCAGCTTCACCGCGAATATCACACAGAGTCATTCTCCAAGTGACAAAGTCCCTTTTCACAAGCTTAATAAGCTTATCCTTATCACCTTCACTCAACACAGTAGGTTGGCCACTCCGAGGATCAGAATCCAAAACTGAAGCAGAAATTAATTCAATTAGACTGAATTCCTTGTCGGATATAGGGTTGCTTGAAGAACCCGGAATAGAGGTTTGGGCAGAAGTGCTTGTAGTTGGGAGAACCGTAAGCACAGGGGCCTGAGGTACGGTGCGATATGGTGCTATAGCTGAAAGAGTGGTAGCTAAAGGGGCAGCAGACAGAGAAGCTGGAGGAGTGGTCAGAGGAAAGGTGGTAGATACTGGCAACACAGTGGTGGTAGCAAGTCGGGCACTTCTTGCATTGACTAAGGCATGCCACCAGATATCGGAGGTAGTGGAAGTAGAAACACCAGTGGTATCTTCGATTTTCTTGAATGTCATCGGAATATCCAGACATCTTAAGGTGACTATGGCTGCCTGACGCTGTGGGGTGATTTCCTTTCCTATTTGATTATTAGTATAAGCTCTGGAGGCCAATAATGTAGTATTCTGAATAAGTTTTTTACCTTTCTTAACAATAGCACACACGATCCTGAAAACCTTCTCACTGTTGTACTACTATAATAAATAGAGGTGATATTGTGAGATGTGAGGAACCTGAATTGTATGGATGCTAGAAACTTCAACCTGGCCTCTTGGGCATATCTTGGCACCAGACAAAAATCTCTTGGCGCCAAGGCATCCGGATACATTTGAAATTTGGTAGTAGTTAGAGCTCTTCATGCAACCATCTAAGTAATACACCACTCAAATACTGGGGCACGGGCCAAGCCCATTGACAGTGACCTTTCATAGGTGCAAGATATATCCGATACATCTACTCCTCTTAGCTATGTTACTCTACTCGTATGCGAGTATTCTATTCCTATAATGATCGGACCTCTCACAAATATCACGAAAGATGTTAGTCTATAATGATAGACTAAATTGACTACGTAGACTATATCGAGAGTCTATGATAGTTAGGATAGTTGTTTCCCATTACGAACACCTTAAGGAAGGTGGGTTGTTTCAGAATGGGCAGATGAAGATATCATACAACTACCAAGTTACAGGATGATGCTATAGTGGAGAAAGCTCTCAGTAATTACAATTCTTGCTATTCCAAGATTGCCATCAAAGTTGCTTCCAATTTTTCTGCCATGACAGTGAGAAGAAGACTTGCAAAAAAGGATCTGAAAAAATGGATGGCACAAGAGAGGGTTTATTTGGATGAGGATCTAGCTCAAGAGAGATTGAAATAGCTATTAGGTCATAGGTATTGGACAAGAAAGATGTGGAGAAGGAAGGCAATATGGGGAGATAAGGTAGCTGTAGAGAGAATGGAGGAGGAAAGAGGAGAAAATGTGTATTTAGATATCCAAAAGAGAAATGAAATAAGGATTCTGTTGAACATACTGCTAGAAGAGAAGAGAGGGAGATTAGCCAGATAATGACTGGTTTTTGTAATGGTCAAACTCATGGTCTCTTTTTGCCTGTTTTTCCTGATTCTACCCTCTGCTAGGGGTAGAGTTACTGGAAAGTCAATTATTGATATTTATGATCAGTATGACCCTCCAGGAATATGGAAGAATATCAGAGAATAGGTTGGAGAACAAGAAGTATGTCTTATCATTGACAATGCTAAGACTCACTTGCCCTTTAGGAGATGGCTCAGAAGGCAGGGAGTTACTCTTCTGGAAATTCCTGCCTATTCACTAGACCTCAATCAAATTGAGGATATCTGGTCTCTGGTAAAAGATAAGATTTAGAAGCACTATCCTGAGCTACATCTTATTGTAACAGGGGCACTCTATAGAGAGGTGTACTCTAAGGTTGCGACCATACCAAAACTCAAAGTAGAAGATAAAGATAGTTCAAGAAGAATCAAATGGTAAAACTTAATATCCTTAGGCTGAAAGACTTACTCAATAAGTTCTCTTGAGGCTCGTTGGTTATCGAAGTAGAATACCAAACGCTTAAACTTAAGTAGATATCAGATTTAAGTCTTTGAAATTCACCACTAAGCTGACCTTGTGCAAGCACCCTGTTCTGCTCAAGGCTGTCCAAGGTCTACCCTCCATCAGGAGTTATCCTGCTGGAAGTATCAGACCAGCTTGGGTACCCTTAACTCTGTCAATAGGGTATGAGTTTCTGCGATACAACTACAGGTAGAAAAACTCTTCCTTTCGAAGTCATACTAGTGGCTAATTGCAATGACAACAACCGGAGTTAATACCTAGGTGGTGGATGTTAGGCATGTCGGAAGGCTTAGCCTTCCTTTAAGTGAATAAAGACCTAGAGTTCTCCTACCTTAGGATTCTGAGTTCTAAAAAGACAAGCCAACACCCCCCTCCCGCACTAGCATTGGGACAGCACTACACCGGCAGACGCCGACGTAGTTGCGTCCCCTCACCAAAGACATGATCATTGGAACCCTCCTCGTAACCCCGTATACATCGCGGCCATCCGTCTGACCGGATCCCGTTCGCAGCGAATATGAGGGAAGACCCTTCGCGAGCTTATGCAAGTGGTTCGAGCCAAGCCGGTCGACGTCACATAAAGTCACTGAGCACTAAAGACGAGAGTCATGAAGGTGGTCACTAAGTAATGGGACGTTATTTTACGAACAATGGTTAAGCAACACATTCTATACTCCACGCTCTCGTGACACAAGTCGCAGAAGTGAATGGTGTTGTTGGATAAGGTAGTTGGAGAAATCAAGCATACCCACACTTACATACATCACTAGTATTGTCGGATACTGACGGAACCATTCGATAACGATATGACTATAGAGAGATAATGGCCATTGGTGCGATTATCAGGACAAGTCTATCTTATGCCTCGCAGCTGTCGAGTGCAGAACACATCTGCAATGCTGAGAGGTTCGATAGCAAAGCTGGCCCCGTTGTTGGTTCGATCATGGAGACCATTCTGCGCATACAATCGTAAGTAAGGCTCCATGCCGACGAAGATGGATCGTGACCAATGGACTGATATGTGGGAGCACGGTCAGGAAAATTCATGGTGTTGTGATTTGGAAGTCGAGTGAGATAACAGAATTGTCAGGGTCAAATGGTGTTCGCACTTTTAGAAAAAGCTGGAGGTTGTTAGTAGGTACTTAGTTAGTATGAGAACTTGATGTAGCCCGCACCACCCAGAGGCGGTTTATAAATATCGAGGTGCCTCTCGAGCTATTTGAACAATATCAAGCAATGGAGAAGAGATCTTATCAATATAAAAAGTTTACGCTAGAAAAATCTTTTATCATTCTATCTACCTATATTCAAACCATTGAGCCTTCCTAGAAAATCTCCATCCATGATAAAGATTATCGGCCTGAGTTATCTTATAAAGTCTTTGAGATAGGCTCCCGCCTAACAGTGGACTCACTGGCTAAGTGGTAGTTTTATCTATGCAAGCTACACAGTCTATTATTTAAGCTACTTGACTACTCAGTACTATAATCAGAGATAGCTGCTCCGGTGAGATGTAACCGATGGTTAGCTCAATGGGTACTACCTATCGCCAGCCTCTCAGGATATACTCTACCGTGATAAGACTCATCTCTCTAGAGTCCACTGAAAACCTATAGTAATATTACAAATCAAGAGGGGAAGGTTCTGACTGGTTACTTAGGTAATTGTCCCAAAAGCACACTGGCCTCCTTGGACTACCGAAGTACCTCTCGGGAGACTACCCTACTACCCGTAGGCAAAGATAGACTCCTAGGTGCTGGAGGAATCATTTATGTGTGACCCCATAATGGTGGCTACCCATACCCCCATTGTAAATCTTGCGAACGACATTCGGATAGACGGATGGCAATGACTCATATCTAGTTATGGCAGCAGCTCCAATAACCTCTTTTTACAAGGAAACGAGCAACTATACAACTGTCTGCCTATGACACGCCGTTTCAATGCTGGGGCCTGAGGAGGGTGTTAGCTAAACTCTCTGAAGTTCAATAGCATGTTCAGGCCACCTCTGCTCAGGCGTCTGACCTTTCTGCGCAGAGGGGCATCAGCAAAGGATTACCCTGTGTCAGATACAGCACCGTTGCGTCCTGATGTACATGAGGTTGAATCTGTGTCCCCTGTATCCTGTGCATCCTTAGTTGCGTCCCCTTTGTCCTGTGCATCCTGAGTTGTCTGGCAATGCTCAATCAAATTCCATGCATCTGGAGCTAAGCTAATGCACCACATTCCGTCCTGACATATGAGACAAAGCAACTCTGCCTCCTGTGCATTCAGACTTGTCCCTCAATACCATTGAACATCATGATTTACCACTGACTGATGCTCGCTTCAGGGGCACCCCTGAGTATTTCTTGGCATAGTTCATTGTGGTTTTGCGGCACTCAGCCTCATATGTGACACGACAAACTATTCTCTTATTATCACCCTCAATATCTATATTCCGGGGCATCCTGCCTAATACTCCACCACAACCATATATCCAATCCTGAATCTGATACCTGGAGGTTGCTGGGCTTGACGCCAGCTTCATGCCGGTATAAGGTACGTCTCTGTTGCATCAATACTCATGAAATTGGACTACTCATTAGGGGGGGGGTCCTGGGAAGGTTCAGCGAGGATTCTCGCTATCCCATAACCCATGGCAGATTCCTCCACAACTGGTTAACCAATTTTTATTCTGTTAATTGGCCGTTATTGGACTCAACGCCAGATATACGTCAGTATAAGGGATGTCTCTGTCACGTCAATGGTCATAGTGTAAAGACCCTACGATAGGTAGCTACAATAACTACCACCTTAGCCCAAATGGTATACCAAGAGGTAGTCAAAGGTGGTATGGTCTAGTATACTTAGTATACAAGAATGCTGGTTAGCCATGGGCTAATTGGTATGGGTCACGTGACTTGGTAGAAGGTCACGTGTTCTACTCTCCAAGGTGGCAGAGTTATTTTATGCGTAAAGCAAATGTTTATTACGTGAAAGATTCAAGAGAAATCGAGTAGGCGCTAAACATCGTTACACGGCATAAGGATACTTCAGTAGGAAATGTCCAAGTTACCCAACCTTCACCGGCAAAGTCATGCTAGAACTTAGAGGTCGATTGCCTCACATTCTATGGGCTCTTAGATGTTCTTAGGCGCACATGCATCTGGGCGGGGAGGCCCCACGCCTGTGCAAAGGTGGCCCGAACATACTATTGAACTTGGGCGGGTATTGCTAACACGCCCCTCTGGCCCCAGCGTTGGGACGGCGCGTCATAGGCAGGCGGCTGTGTAGTTGCTCGTTTGCTAGTTAAAAGAGGTCATTGGAGCAGCCGCCGTAACACCATATAAGTCGTCGCCGTCCGTCCGACTGAATGTCGTTCGCAGGATATATAAGGGGAGTATGGGTAACCGCCAAAATGGGGGTCGCCCATAAATGGTCTCTCCGGCACCTAGGAGTCTATAAAAGCCTAGGGGTAGTAGGGTAGTCTTCCTAGTAGTACTTAGGTAGTCCACGGAGGCCAGGGAGCTTTCGGGACAAATACCTCAGTAACCAGCCGGGACCTTCTCCCCATGATTTGTACTATAACTATGGGTTGTTATTGGATTCTAGAGGTATGAGTTTTATCACGGTAGAGTATGTCCCAAGAGGCTGGCTATGGGTAGCGTCCACTTAGCCAACTATTAGCTACATCTCACCGGGAGAGCTTGCATGTCAATTTATCACATTTGGATAGTCACGTAGATTAAGTGATGGACTGCATAGCTTGTATAGACGAAACTACCTCTGGGCCAGTGAGTCCACCACCTAGGTATTGACTCCGGTTGTTGTCATAACAGATAGCCACTGGCATGACTTCTATAGGAAGAGTTTTTCCACCTGCGGTTGTATTGGAGATGCATTGCAGAAACTCACATCCCATCAACGGAGTTAAGTGTACCCGAGTTGGTCCGACACTTCCAGCAGGATAATTCCTGAGGGAGGGTAGACCTCGGACAAACCCTGAGCAGGACAGGGTGCTTGCACAAGGTCGGAGTAGTGGTGAATGTCAAAGGCTTAAATCTGATATCTACTTAAGTTTAAGTGTTTGGCATTCTACTTCGATAACCAACTTTCCTCGAGAGAACTTATTGAGTGAAGCTTTCAGCTTAACGATATTAACTTTAACCGTTTTTATTCTTCGTGAATTGTTTATCTTCTACTTTGAGTTTTGGTGCGGTTGCAACCTTAGAGTTTACCTCTCTATACGGTGCCCCCGTTACACATAGAGATCACCCACCCTTCTGACAGTGGTCTTTAGGAATTATAATACTCTGGTGATCCCGAACTCAATGGCAGATTCCTCCACAACCAATAGACCTATTTTGACTCTGTCACCTGGATGACATTAGACTCGACGCCGGCTACACGCCAGTATAAAGAATGTCACTGTCATATCAATACTCATAAAATCACTATCTACTCTTCAGTGGGTCCTGGGAAGGGTGATAGGGAAGATGCTGGTGATCCCAGATCTTGATAGCAGATTCCTCTACAACCACTACACCAATTTTGAATCTGTGAAATGGACGTCATTGGGCTTGATGCCAGCTACATGCCTGTATAAGGTACGTCCTTGTTACATAAATACTCATGAAATCGCTATCTACTCTGCTGGGGGGTCCTGAGCATGCAGTAAGGGAAGGCTGGCGATCCCACGACTCAATAGCGGATTCCTCTACAGTGGCATGACTGATTTCGACTCTGTCAGTTGGACGTCATGGGGCTCAACCCCAGCTACACGCTGGTATAGGATACGTCCCTGTCGCATCAATACTCATGAAATTGCTATCGACCCTGGGGGGAGGGGGTCCTAAGAAGGCTGAGAGGAGATGCTAGTGATCCCAGGACTCGATGGCAGATTCCTCCACAACCACTTGACTGATATTGATTCTGTCACTGGGACGTCATTGGGCTCAATGCCAGCTATTCGCCAGTATAAGGACCATCCCTGTTGCATCAATACTCATGAAATCACTATCTACTCTGGGGGAGGGGGTCGTGGAAAGGCTAAGAGGGGATGGTGGTGATCCCAGAACTCGGTAGTGGATTCCTCCATAACCGCGTGACCGATTTGGAATGTGTTACCAGGACGTTATTGGGCTTGACGCCAGCTACATGGCAGTATAGAGTACATCTCTGGGGCACCAGTATTCATAGAGTTCGCCCCCCCTTCTCAGAGGAGTCTTTTGTCTCTACAAACCCTCAACTCGATAGCAGATTCCTTACAACCCCTCAACCAATTTTGAATCCGTCACCTGAACGTCGCTGGGGTTGACGTCTACTACACCGCGGTTTAAGGTACGTCTCTGGCGTACCTGTATTCATGGAGATCACCCCCATTCCGAGATTTGTCTTTAGCTATCCCGACATACTGGTGATCCCAGAACCTGATGGCTAATTCCTCTACAACCAGATAACTGATCCTGAATCTGAAGACACGATATCGTTGGACTTGATGCCAGCTACACACCGGTATAAGGTATGTTTCTGTGGCATCAATACTTATGAAATCGCTCACTACTCTGAAGGAGGTTTTGAGAATTAGGTACTCTGGCGATCCCAGAGTTCAATGGATGATTCCTCCACAACCACTTAACTGATCCCAGATATGAAGACATGATGTCATTGGGCTCAATGCCAGCTACACGCCGGTATAATGTACATCTCTGTTGCATCAATACTCATGAAATTGCTCACTACTCTGGAGGGTGTCTTTAGAATTAGGTACTCTGGCAATCTCAGGGTTCGATGGCTGATTTCTTCACAACCACTTGACTAATCTCAGATCTGAAGGCTCAATGTCGTTGGGCTCAATGCCAGCTACATGCCCGTATAATGGACGTCTCTGTGGCATCAATACTTATGAAATTGCTCACTACTCTGGAGGGGGTCTTTTGAATTACGTACTCTGGCGATCCTAGAACCTGATGGCAGATTCCTGCACAACCGCTTGACTGATTTTGATTCTGTCACCTGGCCGTTATTGGGCTCGATGCCAGCTACACGGTGGTAGAGTGTGCGTCTCTGGCGCACCAGTATTCATGGAGTTCGCCCCCCTTCTAAGAGTGGTCTTATTAGGCATACCGGAAGACTCAGCCTTCCCTTAGTGAATAAAGACCTATAGTTACCCTACCTTGGGTTCTGAGTTCAGAGGTGTCAACCTAACACCCCCCTCCCACACCAGTGTTGGGATGGCGCTACACCGGCAGATGCTGCCATAGTTGCGTCCCCTCATGAAAGACATGGTCTTTGAAGCCTTCCTCATAACCCCATATACGTCGCGGCCGTCCATCCGACCGGATCCCGTTTGCAGGATATATGAGGGAAGTCCTTTGGTGAGCTCATGCAGGTTGTTCAAGCCAGATCGGTCACTGTCACATAAAGCTACTGAACACTGAAGACGACAGTTGCAACGGTGGTCACTAAGTAATGGTATGTTTTTACGCACGATGGTTAGGCAACATTATTCTATACTTCATGCTCCTGTGATGGAAGACGCAGAAGTGAATGGTGTTGTTCAAAGAAGTAGTTTGAGAAATCAGACATACTCGCACTCACATATATTACTAGTACTCTTTGGATACTGACAGAACCATATGATAATGATATGACTATGGAGAGATAGCCATTGGGGTGATTATTGGGACAAGTCTATCTTATGCCTCGCAGCTGTCGAGTGGAGGATACACCTGCAATGCTGAGAGGTTCGATAACAAAGCTGGCTGTTAGGCGGGAGCCTATCTCAAACTTTTGCAAGATATCTCAAGCTGATAATCTTTATCGTAAATGGAGATTGTCTAGGAAGTGTTAGGCATACTGGAAGGCTTAGCCTTCCATTAGTGAATAAAGACCTATAGTTACCCTACCTTAGGATTCTGAGTTCAAAAGGACAAGCCAGCACCCCCCTCCCGCACCAGCATTGGGACGGCGCTACATCAGCAGATGCCGCCGTAGTTGCGTCCCCTCACCAAAGACATGGTCATTAGAGCCCTCCTCGTAACCCCATATACGTCGCGGCCGTCCGTCCGACCGGATCCCGTCCGCAGGATATATGAGGGAAGACCTTTGGCGAGCTTATACAAGTGGTTCGAGCCAAATCGGTCGACGTCGCATAATGTTACTGAACACTAAAGACAAGAGTCGCGAAAGTGGTCACTAAGTAACAGGACGTTTTTACGGACAATGGTTAGGCAACACATTCTATACTCCACGCTCTCGCGATGAAAGTCGCAGAAGTGAATGGTGTTGTCGGATGAGGTAGTCTGAGCAATCAGGCATACCCACACTCACACACGTCAATAGTATCTTATGGATACTGACGGAACCATACGATAACGATATGACTATAGAGGGATAATGGCTATTGGAGCGATTATCGTGACAAGTCTATCTTATGCCTCGCAGATCTCGGTTGCAGAATATGTCTGCAATGCTGAGAGGTTCATTAACAAAGCTGGCCCCTTTGTTGGTTCGATCATGGAGACCATTCTGCGTATGCAAGTGGTAAGCAAGACTCCATGCCGACGAAGATGGATCGTAACCAATGGACTGATGTGTGAGAGCACCGTCAGGTAATTTCATGGTGTTGCGATTCAGAAGTCGAAGTGAGATAACAGAATTGTCAGGGTCAAATGGTGTTCGCACTTTTAGAACAAAGCTGGAGTTTGTTAGCAGGTACTTAGTTAGTATGAGAACTGGATGTAGCCCGCGACCACCCAGACGCGGCATATAAATATTGAGGTGCCTCCCGAGCTATTTAGACATTATCAAGCAACGGAGAAGAGATCTACTCAATATAAGTTTTTACGCTAGAAAAATCTTTATCGCTTTACCTACTTCTATTTTTGAATCATTGAGCCTTTCTAGACAATCTCCGTCTACGATTAAGATTATCGGCCTGAGTTATCTCGCAAGACTTTGAGATAGGCTCCCGTCTAACAGGAAGGCTCAATAACTAACGTTCAGGTAGGTAAAGTAATCAAGGATTTTCTATCGTAAACGTTTTATATTGATAAGATCTCTTCTCCGTTGGTTTGTTATGTTTAAATAGCTTGGACGGCACCGTGATATTTATTTACCGCGTCTCGGTAGTCACAGGCTACATCTAGTTCTCATACTAACTAAGTATTCACTAACAATTCCATCTTTTCTTCAAAGGTGTGAACACCATTTAACCCTGACAATTCTGTTATCCCACTTGACTTCCAAATCGCAACACCATGAATTTTCTTGACGGTGCTCCCACACATCAGTGCATTTGTTACGATCCATCTTCGTCAATATGGAGTTTTGCTTACTACTGTATATACAGAGTAGTCTCTATGATCGAACTAACAAAGGGGCTAGCTTTGTTATCGAACCTCTCAGCATTGCAGGTATGTCCTGAACTCGACAGCTGCGAGGCATAAGATAGACTTGTCTCGATAATCACACTAATAGCCATTATCTCTCTACAGTCATATCGTTATCATAAGGTTCTGCCAGTATCTGAAGAATACTAGTAATGTATGTGATTGTGAGTATGCTTGATTTCTCAAACTACCTCATCCAACAAGACCATTCACTTCTCCGACTTTGATCGCTGGAGCGTGGAGTATAGAATGATGTTGCTTAACAATTGTTTATAAAAACGTCCCGTTACTTAGCGACCACCTTCACAACTCGAGTCTTGAGTACTCGGTAACCTTATGCAATGTGAACCAATTTGGCTTGAACCACTTGCATTGGCTCGGCAAAGGCCTTCCCTCATATATCCTGCGAACGGGATCCGGTCGGACAGACGGCCACGACCTAAACCGGGTTATAAGGAGGACTCCAAGGACCATATCTTTGGTGAGGGGACGCGACTACAGCGGCCGCTGCCGTTGTAGCACCGTCCCAACGCTGGTGCGGGAGACGGGTGTTGGCTTGTCCTTTTGAACTCAGAATCCTAAGGTAGGGTCACTATAGGTCTTTATTCACTAATGGAAGGCTGCGCCTTCTGGTATACCTAGTACTGGCCCCTTTTCTTGGTTTGATCATGGGGGCCATTGTACGTATACAGTGGTAAGCAAGACTTCATGTTGATAAAGATGGATTGTAACAAATGGACCGAAGAGTGGGAGCTCCATCAGGAATAATTATGGTGTTGCAATTTGGAAGTCAAGTGAGGTGACAGAATTGTCAGGGTCAAATAGTGATCCCACTTTTTGAAGAAATGGGAAATTGTTCGTAGATACTTAGTTAGTATAAGAACAAGATGTAGCCAGTGTGCACCCAGACATGGCATATAAATATTGAGGTGCCTTTTAAGGTATTTGAACATCATCAAGTAATGAAGAAGAGATCTTATTAATATATAACGTTTACGCTAGAAAAGCTTTTATCACTTTACGTACCTTTACTTTATTTATTGAGCCTTTCTAGATGTGTAACGACCCTACGATAGGTAGCTACAATAACTACGACCTTAGCCCAAATGGTATACCAAGTGGTAACCGAAGTTGGCATGGTCTATTATACTTGGTATACAAGAATGCTGGTTCGCCTAGGGCAAGGCCCAGGAAAGAGTAGAGTAGCCTTAGGTACTCTATGAGGCAGGGTAACCTTTCGAGAAAACGTTCGCATCAGGTCAAGAGAATTATGAGAATGTTACATGAATCTTCAAGACGACTTTTGTGGTCGACAGGAGGACTTCCAGAGCGGTTAAAGGCATAAGAGGACGAAGTTACCCTACCTTGAGAACTAGACCAGTATGCCCATGGAACTCAGTTACCCTACTGAAGTATCCAAGTTACCCTACCTTCACCGGCAAAGTCATCCTAGAACTTAGAGGTAGATTGCCTCACATTCTATGGGCTCTTAGATGTTCATGGGAGTACATGCATCTGCGTGGGGAGGTCCCACGGCTGAGTAAGGGTGGCCCGAACATGCTATTAAACTTGTGCGGGTTTTGCTAACACCCCCCTCTGGCCCCAGCATTGGGACAGCCCGTCATAGGCAGACGGCTACATAGTTGCTCATTTGCTAGTAAAAACAGGTCATTGGAGGAGCTGCCGTAATACCGTATACGTCGTTGCCGTCCATCTGACTAAATGTCGTTCACAAGATATATAAGGGGAGTATGGGTAACCGCCAATATAGGGGTTGCCCATATATGGTCTCTCCGGCACCTAGAAGTCTATCTTAGCCTACAGGTAGTAGGGTAGTCTTCCTAGTGGTACTTAGAGAGTCCAAGGAGGCCCGGGTGCTTTCAGGACAAATATCTCAGTAACCAGCAAGGACCTTCTCCCCTTGATTTGTAGCATTACTATGGGTTGTCAATAGACTCTAGAGGTATAAGTCTTATTATGGTAGAGTATGTCCCGAGAGGCTGGCTATGGGTAGTGCCCATCTAGCCAACCATCGACTACATCTCACCGCAAGAGCTTGCATGTCAAATTATCACATTTAGTAGTTGCGTAGATTAAATGATAGACTGCATAGCTTGTATAGACGAAACTACCACTGGGCCAGTGAGTCCATCACCTAGGTATTGACTCCAGTTGTTGTCATGACAGTTAGCCACTAGCATGACTTCTATAGGAAGAGTTTTTCCACCTGCGGTTGTATTGGAGACGCATTGCAGAAACTCATATCCTATTGACGGAGTTAAGTGTACCTGAGTTGGTCCGATTCTTCTGGCAGGATAATTCCTGATAGAGGGTAGACCTCTGACAAGCCCTGAGCAGGACAGGGTGCTCGCACAAGGTTGGAGTAGTGGTGAATGTCAAAGGCTTAATCTGATATCTACTTAAGTTTAAGCGTTTGGCATTCTACTTCAACAACTAACTTTTCCTCAAGTGAACTAATTGAGTAAAGCTTTGAGCTTAACTATATTAAGTTTTACTGTTTGATTCTTTTGAATTATTTACCTCATCTTTATCTTCTACTTTGAGTGTTTGGTGCGGTCGCAACCTTAGAGTTCACCTCTCTATAGGGTGCCTCCGTTACAAGATGTTACGGTGTAGCTAACTCAAAGAGGTATTGAGCTAACTAGGCCGTGGTTTGAGGGTACGAAGATATTTCAGGAAGGCTCGGTAAAGTAATTGGAAAGTTTTAAGTGTTCTCAAACTTAGAAGATTTCTTAATAACTTGTTATATTGTTAAGGTCTCTTCTCCATTGCTTGATTCTCCTTCAACCACTGGGGGAGAGTCCTTCTATTTATACTCAAGTCTGCGCTAGGTTCCTTTCTTCAGAACTTATGTATCTTTCAGTCCTTTGACTTTGTTCAGGCAAGTGTGAACACTATTTGGCCCTGAAAGCAATTGCCCCGCTCAAACTCAGAGAGCCTCCTGACTACTAATTCATTTGAGGGTTTCTCTACTCCACCAGTAGATAGTCTTTGATCTCTTCGTCATAATGAACTATGATTTAATATATACAGCCCATAAGCAAACATCCCAATAGTTCTCATGGAATACCAAGTGATCAGTTCGGATGGTCATCTTTCAAAGCAGCATGCATATATATGCAGCTGCACTGGATATGTGATAGAGTTCAAACATCTTATCATTCTAATCAGTAAATTACTTCAAGGAACATGAACTCTTCCAGTTGCCTGAGTAGCTACCACAGATGCCTCCTGGTTCGTCATACTTCTTGCTAGCTTTGGGGTTTGGGTATACAGTCATCATCTAGAAGCTGCATATCTTGTACTCAATAGATGAGCTATTCTCATGTACGTAACACTAGACAATCTCCGTCTACGATAATGATTATCAGCCTGAGTTATCTCACAAGTCTTGAGATAGGCTTCCGCCCAACAGGTCTTTTGTCTCTACTAATTCAGAACTTGATAGCAGATTCCTCTACAACCGCTTAACCGATTTTGAATCCATCACTTGGATGTCACTGGGCTCGACGCCAGCTACACGGCAGTATAGGGTACGTCTCTGTCGCACCAGTATTCATGGAGTTCACCCCCCTTCTGGGAGTGGTCTTTTGTCTCTACTAATCCTGGACTCGATAGCAGATTCCTCCATAACCGCTTGACTGATTTTGAATCCGTCACCTGGACGTCACTAAGCTCGACACCAGCTACATGCCGGTATATAGAATATTGTGAGGCAGCAACCTTCCACAGAGCTACACGCTTCCGGCGGAGGGGGGAGAACGGGGGGTGAAAGACGGTAGTGGGTGCAACAAGCTGTATATTAGAAGAATAGATGACTATTAGTGGTAAATTTAATACTTTTTCATGATGTGAAATAAATTGTGACCTGGGTGACCAAGGTCAGAAACAGGTAAGGGGGGGGGGGCCTTCGCTTATTTCAGCTCATTGAGGAAGAGTAGGTGTTGTGTCTGGTTGCATCCTCACTATTAGGTGTGCGCCTGGTGGGTCCTGAGCGCTAGGTGTGTGCCCGCTGCATCCTTAGCATTAGGCTTGCCCCCATTGTGTCCTGAGATTAGGTGCTATGTCGGGTTGTGTCCTGATTCGCAATTGACGTTTTGTGCATCAGATGTGTCAGACACACAGGACATACAGAATGCAAGCTAGTGCTTTTGCTGATGCGTATGTACCCATTAACATCCAAGACACTGTAGAATGTGAGGCAATTGACCTCTAAGTTTCAGGATGACTTTACCGGTGAAGGTAGGGTAACTTGGGTTCCCCAGTAGGGTAACTGGAACCCATGTGCAAAATGGCTAAATTCCTAAGGCAGGGTAACTTTGCCCTCTTATGCCTTTAACTACTTTGAAACTCCTCCTGTTGACATCTAATGTTGTCTCAGAGACCCATGTAACATTCCCATAGTTCACTTGTCTTTATGTGAATCTACTCCCCAAAGGTTACCCTGCCTAATAGAGTACCCAAGGCTACTCTATGGTTTCCTTGGCCTTGCATAAGGTTAACCTAACCAGCCTTTTGTATACTAAGTATACCAGACCATACCACCTCTGGCTACCACTTGGTATACCATTTGGGCTAAGGTGGTAGTCATTGTAGCTACCTACCGTAGGGTGGTTACACTTATAAAGGGCCCTGTCAATGAGGTCAAAAAAGTGATACAGGAAGCTATTAGTGATTGTTGGGAACTTCTTTACCCAAAGGTTTTTGACACTTTGGCAGGATCAATGGTGGATAGAGTGGAAGCAATTATTAAGGCTGATGGATGGTATACTAAATATTAATTTCTACTATGTATTTACATTTTTTTAATTTTTCTTTTAGTTTTTCATTGATAGTGGGGTTGGTGGGATAGTGGTGTTGCCATGGCCGTCCGTGGTGTACGTTACGGTTAATTTTGTTAACGCACGATATTTACCTCTTAACTAAGGAAATCTTAAAGAAATAAAATAAAATAAGTTAAAAAGATAAACCGCTATGACACTCGACCTTTGGACCTTTGAAAACCAATATCTGCTGTTGAGTACAGTACCCTTCATTACTCATTATACAGTATAAGGCACTGCATTTTGAAATGCTAGTGGCGTATGCTATAAACCGTTCGCATAGTAAGAGTACAGCTGTTGGCTGTGGGGGAAACCAATCTCAACCCGGAACCTCGATCTTTCAAAACGATAGGGTGCGCTAGTCGGCGGTGTCTTGACAGTAAAATTAAGGTAAGTGATCTGTCGTATTATGATTCATATCCCGTGTTGGCTGAATGGCAGTTTTGGTTCCTAGCTCTGATTAAGAAGTCGCCGATTTTGGTTCTTTCAAACGAAAATCTTATGGATTGCCAAGCGCGTGCTCCCGATTCAAATTTGGTGAGGCGAGGATGTTGGGATTCAGTACCATCATCATAACCCGCCAGCCTGGCTATTTGTGGTGACATTGAGATAGTATGTAGCTCAAGAATCTGCCTATTAAGCCCCGCACCCCGCTAAAGACGGGATTGGGGCAAGAGGGAAGTGGGGGGTAGGAATCTACCGTGATAACCTTTTTTGTCTTTCCAAACTTTCGCTTCCAAATCAATCAAAAAAATTTGCCCCCGATGCTTATCCCCGGGCTAGTGTTACCACTCGCATATCCGGCTGCTAAACTTTTGAGGCAGCTAGCTATCAACACCAGCCTGCACTCGACTAATATTGCGAGTGAGAACAAAGCTAATTAGTCGGTTGCATGTGGTTCCAACTATGGGCAGTTGCTTCGGTAAGCGGAGTGCAGTGCAATAGTACCAGGAGGCAGTTTTACACTATCATATATGCCGTGAGATAACGCTACCTCATACGCTTACTGACTTTCCCAATTACCGGGGCGGTAGTAGTCTGACTGAGGCCTTTTAAGCCCGATTCCTTCGGACTGACTGTAGTGCAGGTTACGTAGTGAGACACTTGCTAAAAGCCGGCTTATCCAAAAAAAAAAAAAACTTCGACTCAACACATCCGCAATCGACATGGGCTTTAGGATCTAAGATGCGCTCTAGTACCGATACAGTACACCCACAGGCAATTCCTAATGACGGTAGGCTCCGAAATAGCTGAATAAAGGTATTTGCAAACAATTCATTCGTTGCTTCTCTCCTCACTCGGTAGACATCATCAGTGTGACTCTTGACTTTGCTGACTACTGTACTCGTATGCATTCAATGCATACGGCACATAGGCCCTTTACTTTCACCGCCCCTGCGGTGTGGGGTGGCCTTGCCCGGCCCAAGCCTAGGGCTCCACGCAAACCCTACTCTCTACTGCGGCTCGGCCTCCAGTGGTGGGGTGAATAACTGAGCTGTTTCCCCTTCGTTACTTTTCAACAAATCACCGATTTCGATAAAGATCTGTGCAAAGGAGAGAGAGGAATCCTTTGGAGTGTTTATACCTTCCAATATAGGCTAGTATTTTTTCTTCTTCTTGTCATCAATACTTGGTAACTGGCTAATCAACGGTTATGGGGGTTTCTATAGGTAGCTAGGTACAGTACTGTACGCATATGGCAGTGGATAAAGCTCTCGAACTGGTTGCTGCCAAGGAGGGCGACTTGGAATACACCACAATAGGGCACAAGCACACACCGGGTCGTGGACGTACTGTATAGCTACTCTTCCCATTGGGCCGTCCGCTGCCGCTCACCGAAGGTCACTCGTCTCAGTATCTTAACCGACAGGGGTTTAAAGAGTGGGTTGGTGGTGGTTGATTGACGCGGGTGCACGATTCTGCGTCTCATACTGCCGGATGGGAGCGGGCCTAATTCTACATGCACCGGAGCCCTATTGGATGGGGGGCAGAAAATGTACCATATACAGCACAGGTGCTGTAGCAATGCCCTAGTTGGCTAATCTGACGACAACTTGACATCCCTCTGGATCTAACATACTAATCGCAAAGGTGGATGACATATTGCCTGAATTTGGAATTTAGCTTCGGTTTTCATATCATGTATTCATTCGGTCGGCTTGCATGCATTCTCTTGTGAAGTCCGCGTATTTTACTCTCCTGCTTAAGATGACTTTTTTTCGTCTCCCCCTTGGCACTTGGAAGGGGATCTTAGAACCTAGCACCCAATTTCTACTTTGTTCACCGGTTATCCTTGCTAGCTCTTTCTGGCACGGCGCAGCAGCGGGTTCGGGTACAACGTGCTCCCGAACCGGGGATCCTAGCATCCCTCTGGTGGGGCATCTGCCCAAAAGTAAGTTACACAGCACTGTGCCATCGTACTCTGGTCTCAACAGCTCGCCGGCACTGTCCTAGTTCATTGGTACACCAACGATCTTCTGGGGTGCTTCGGGTGCCATAAATGGTACAGCGATAATATCGATGCTGGAACCTTCCACTCCCTACGACCTCACGGTTAATCTCTTGGTCCGATCTGTCCTGAATGTGCCAGATCACCGTTATCCTCCTGTCAAATCATCCTTGCTGGGCACAGCCCTAAGACTGGAGTTTTTTTTCTTTTTTCTCTCTCTTACGATACACGTACCGGTACTCTACTCAAATAAGTAGAGCGCTGATTAATTATATATCGAATTGGTGGTCTTTGAAGATTATGCAGTTCGGAAACAGGCGGCTAATGTTTGGGGCCTCTTGGTGCTCAAAATTATTAGGGCCGGAAAGATTGGTAGGGAGAAAATCGCCTGATGGGGCTACGAGGTCAATCATTTCCCTTTGGGGATTTTGACTTTTTCCCTCTCCTTTCCTCTGCGAGTCACGAATTATCACTCACCGGCACATTAGATTCGGAGAAAAATGTGGGTAAAGGAGATAAGGGGTGCGCCAAAATTGTACGCGCCGGAAAGAAAAACTGGTGGGGGGCGATAACGGGAGAGAAGAGTATGGAAAGAAGGTAGCCAAAGGTACAAGAACTCTATAGATTTCATACATATATTCACTGATAATGCTTAGGCTCTAAACCACAGGAAAGAGAGAGGAGGCAAGCCCTCTGGGGGTGGGTAGAGGGCAAAAAATCAGGGGAACCAGCTATACTACCTAAACTGGGTGAATTAAATGCTTAGACTATGGATGAAATTTTTGTTCAAGCATGCATCAACCTTTCAGCAGTCGAGTCCACCCACTTCCAATCACATATTGGGTGTGCTAGAATATTAGGCTAAGAGATAATGGTAGGTTAGACTAGTGTGTCACCGAAGCCTTCTAGTATTGGACTCCTTGGCCTCTCCCCGGGTATGTTGAGATCATCTGCAACCCTTGAAGTTGGTTGGATATTGAGCCTACCCTGGTTCATCGGAGGTAAGGACGCACGGTGCAGTAAGACGCAATCGCAAGAAAACCCAACAACCGTAGCCACTGAGGCAAAGTGGGGACAAATACCCAGCGGGTATAATTCGTGGGGAAATGAACGGCCATCCCATTTAAACGAAAGAACAAACACTGGGGAATCGACAGCACAACGTAAAATGCCGGGGTGAACTCACCATGTAAAATTAAGGATTCAAAGAGGAGGTTTCTCGGGGAGAATAGTGGTAGTAGACTTTGCAGAAATGCATGTGCATGTGCATGTGCATGCAGCGGTCTGGTTCGGTTCTTTCATGACTGCGCAGAGGGGGCGCCCAGCTGGGAGGACCAGACTGAGGGGAATCTGATTGAGGGAAACCTGATTGAGTAGGCCGATGTGGATATATTTGTGCGGGATCCCTCTACAAGTAATGGAAGTGATCACCGAGGCAAGGGGGCCAGTGTAGGAGATACTCCTTTGCTCCGTGGGAGACAAGTATTATTAATAAGACTTCTATGCAGGCAAACGTGCCCATCGCCTATGCCCCGAAGGAACTTTTTCATAGATTGCATATACATACAAGCAAAGCCACACTGACCAGAAGGTGCTGTTCTGCCCTAGGGGCCGTTGGAAACTTGAGGATCTCGGCACCCTTTTAGCACTTCAAAGCCTCTAGAAATATGCAGTGGCAAGAAGGGCTGTACTTCGAGTATGCTTTCGGGGGATCAGCCCTCTTCGCAACGATTCCAAGTTCCTATAAAACACCCACTGTTCGCTTGGCTAGGATCTGCTAATAAAAGGTGCTTATGATCCCGTGTACATAGGGGGCGGGTCTGAAGCAGGAGAAGGATATTAGGAGGAAATGTATCCAAGTGCATTGCCCCTGCGCTCTTTGGCCATGCTCAGTATAAACATGCTTTACCACTTCCCTAACTAGATCACCAAATGCTGGTATTTCCCAGTTTCTTCAAGCAGCTACAGTACCCTGACACAGCTCATTGTTACATGAGCATTCTACACCATTATTCGCCACCCTAAAACACAATAGCCTGATATCTAATTGTTGCACATAGCAGGCAAGGACACCAATTTATTGCAAACAATCTATTAAAATATTATATATTTTCCTGTAGATTTTGGCAGTGTGTGAAAGCTTTGAATCCTTAATTTGCATGTTGAGCACTTTTTCCCCTGAGAACTCCTATAAAACTTTAGAACTTACACTAACATTTAGGGTTACTCTTTGCAGACCTACTATGCAGTGAACAATCCTTGGCTCATTTGACGAAATAAAATTTAAGCCCTGAATCTCTAGATTCCTAGCAGATTTTTTATATGTTATTTATGGAAGAATTTGTGAGAGGACCTGAGTGTATAAAGTGAGGGTAGGCATCCCTTCTAGTGTTCTGTTAACCTTTCATTGGCTAAAGATTTTAATTATTTATGTTTTTCTCCTACTGTTGATGTGCTTCGATTGGTTTTGTCAAGAAATGATGGAAGACCGGTGCTTGGAGGATTTGATAGTTTTTCCTTGATTAATACTTACAACAGACAGGTGGATGGAGTTAACACTGTTAAAGCTGCCGACCTGTTTACAGATGATTTTCATCCCTCTCTGGTGGTTGGGGACCTCAATGTACACACGCTTTACACGGATCCTACTAGGGACATGTCGAGCACCGAACGCCGGAAGGGGGAACAATACTTTAGGGTGGTGGGGCTACGGGGCTTCGCCATAATCAACGAACCTGGGGTCTAGACCAGGACTCCGGACAATATAAATGACAGACCTTCCATTATCGACTACACCCTGGCCAACCAACAGTTGGCCGACTTTGTCAAAACATGGAAGACTAATATCCCTCATTCCGGTTCAGACCATACAGCCATAGTTACCTCTATTACCTCCGCCCCATATGTCACAGCTAGGCCTTCTCCCAACTGGGGAAAGATAACCTGGAAAGTCGAGGGCAAACCGAATGCTGTGATTGAAGAGGAAATTAGGAAACTTATGGGCTCAACAGTTGATAATGAACACGCAGCCTCATTCAAATAGACTAGAGAAACCGAACCTGAAAATGCGGTTGACGACTTTGATTTCAATCTGTCTCTCCTGATCCACACTATCAAGAAGCACGCACCTATGAAAAGACCATGTAGATGGTCGAAGCCTTGGTGGACTCCGGAACTCACACAGCTTAGGAAGGACTTCACTTGTGCCACGAGAAAGGCCAAAGTGGACCCCACCCTAACCCAAGACGCAAAAGAAAAGAAGAAGGCCTACCAGTCTAATGTGAAGAGGGCTAAAGCAGCTCACTGGAGGACGTTCCTTGAAAATGCGAAGAAAAATGATGTCTGAACGGCACATCAATTCACAAAGAAAAGACTAGGTGTTATGGTACTGGGCGGACACGCCCATGTAAGTGCGTCTTCACTTAATAAGTCAATCATGCAACACTTCTTCCCGCCAAACCCTCGCCCGGTCACCCTACAGCCACCGGCCTTTGTCAAGCTGGAAGGAAAAGACGAAGTCGATGCAACGGAGGACTCACAGGCTCTTCAGAAATGCAGTAACAACTCTGCCCCAGGACCGGATCAGGTACCATATGGAGTTTGGAAGGGAATACATACTGTCAATCGCCATGTTATCCCTAAACTTATTAACCACCTACTCTCCTGGTCAATACACCCACCCTCACTCAAAGACTGGCTAGGCATACTCCTCCCCAAGCCTGCCAAAGGGGACTATGATGCGTTTGCGAGCTATAGGGTTATAGCACTCATGCAAACCTTTTCGAAGATAGTGGAGAGGATTATCAACCAAAGACTCATCAAATTTGAAAAACTCAACGGCCTATACTCGTTAAGACAGACAGGAAGTCTACCGCAGAGGGCAACCTTCGACGCTGGCATTTCACTAAGACATTGGGTACAAGAAGCACAAGCCGCCGGCCTCAAAGCCGGCACTATGTTCCTTGATATCAAGGGCGGATTTGACAACGTGGACCATTCCACCCTGTTACGGAGGCTTCGGACCAAGAACGTGCCTAACTACATGGTGAAATGGATATCCAATTTTATCTCCTACAGACAGTGCGCTATCATCTTCCCGGGCTCTCCCAGGGAGATGAGAGGTATCAACACAGGCATACCACAGGGTTCACCCCTTCCCCCCATACTCTTTGTGATCTATGTTGAACCCCTTCACGACTGCATAGATCCCAGCCGAGAATTCACTTCGTCCTACTTTGACGACATACAAACTACGGTCAGTTCCAACTCATGGTGGATGAACTCTAAACTCTTGGAAGAGGCGTTCACGAGGATCAAAAGCATTGCGACCTCCCTTGGATTGGAATTTTCGATACACAAGACGGACCTGATACACTGGTGGACCCCTAGAGAGAAAGTAGCTATGAGTGAATATCTGATAGTGGTTGATGGCGAATGCATACAACCGACACCCAAAGCTGTCAAGTGGCTAGGGTTTTATTTCGAAAATAACCATGGCACGTGGACCCATTACGCAAACAGACTCGCCCTTGCGCAAGCTGCCTTTGACAGGATTAAGAGACTGTCTTCCCCGGGCGGCAGGCTGTAACGACCCTACGATAGGTAGCTACAATCACTATCACCTTAGCCCAAATGGTATACCAAGAGGTAACCAGAGGTGGTATGGTCTCGTATACTTGATACACATAGCTGGTAAACCTAGGATAAGGCCTAGGGAATAGTTGAGTAGCCTTGAGGTACTCTACTAGGCAGGGTAACCTTTCGGGAGCACATTCGCATAAGGTCAAGAGAATTATGGGAATGTTACACGGACCTCCGAGGCGACTTCTGTGGTCGCCTGGAGGGCTTCCTGAGCGGTTAAAAGCATAAGAGGGCAAAGTTACCCTACTTTGGGAATTTGGTCATTATGCCCATGGGTCCCAGTTACCCTACTGAAGAACCCAAGTTACCCTACCTTCACCGGTAAAGTCATCCTAGAACTTAGAGGTCGATTGCCTCACATTCTATGGGCTCTTAGATGTTCTTGGGCGCACACGCATCTGCGCGGGGAGGCCCCACACCTGCATAAGGGTGGCCCGAACATGCTATTGAACTTAGGCGTGTTTAGCTAACACCCCCCTCTGGCCCCAGCGTTGGGACGGCGCGTCATAGGCAGACGGCTGTGTAGTTGCTCGTTTGCTAGTTAAAAGAGGTCATTGGAGCAGCTGCCGTAACACCGTATAAGTCGTCGCCGTCCGTCCGACTGAATGTCGTTCGCAGGATATATAAGGGGAGTATGGGTAACCGCCAAAATGGGGGTCATCCATATATGGTCTCTCGGGCATCTAGGAGTCTATTCTAGCCTACGGGTTGTAGGGTAGTCTTCCTAGTGGTACTCAGGTAGTCTCAGAAGGCCAGGGTGCTTT
>Ga0307509_10000196_pt1 | contig 95796 bp, 85 predicted proteins | sample 10_EM_MG_FD_202245 | JGI IMG/M metagenome (GOLD analysis project Ga0307509, IMG submission 202245) | Populus trichocarpa ectomycorrhiza microbial communities from riparian zone in the Pacific Northwest, United States - 10_EM | ecosystem: Host-associated > Plants > Roots > Unclassified | place...
AAACATCCGAAACCCCCACGACACCCCGCACCGCCCACCCCCCTCTGCACCAACCCGCAGCGCAACCCGGCACGAGACAAGATACCCGGATTGCTACCGCCCGCATTGCAAAGCAAGATTTCCGTCTGTCTGCCAGTACCCGGCGCCGGGTAAGACTCACAACCGCGTGACTTTTGCTATGATGCATGTTTGTTTGTGGTGTCTGAGGATTTCCCGGGGTTAGAGGGAAACCTGCGGGAAGGGTCATTCTAGATGTGCGCTTTGGCGGAGGTGTTGGGATTTGGCGGGTTCCACGGTTGTGGGTGGGCGGGAAGGGCGGGGTGTTTTTTTTCTTTTTCGGTGTGGACCAAGATATCATCATATTATTGTCAGAGTCTAACCGCTCGGTGGGGGCTGGATGGGTTGGGGGGTTGGGGGTTAAATTAATGGGAACGGGTGGGGGGGTATGGTTGAAGGAAAGGACTGGGGTTGGACTCGCTGGATTTACAGTAGTTGAAGCATTGAATTGAGTGATGGACAAGGGACTTTTCCTTGGTAACTCTTGTCAGCGGATGACAGAAGCGAGTGCTGGATTGTGATCTGCTCCTCATACCCCGCCTGGTGAACTCCACAAATCAATCCACATGCTCAACAACCACTTATATCACCATGCCACACCTTCAAATTTACCAATCCACTAAATACGCTTTAAATTCCCATACTCGACTATCAAGTTAATACATACTCCATGCCTCGACCATAACAACCAAATGCGGAGATTACAAGAGGAATAAGTAGCCTATCTCATCCGACCCCAGCCTACTCGCCTCATTTACATGCCAATCCCTATTCCTCGCTCCCCTACCCAGTTTCTAGCAATCACTCTACCTACACAAGCTAATGTACGCTACAACCACTCACGCATATCTTCACACCCCCCCACCGGAGAAACAAGCAAAGCAACAAAAGACTAAAGCACGCTATGCAACCGCTCACCTACTCGCCGGCAAAACCACCCCACGAGAGAACACGTGGGCAAAAAAGCACGAATCCCACCAAAGGCCCTAGAGTGAACCATAGGCACGATAAGAGAACTAAAACGAAAGGCGACATGCGAAGCAACGGTAGTAGCGACAATAATCCCGCGCCTAGGTTTCGTTAGCTAGCGGTGAGCCAGCCATGAAGCGATGAATGAATGAACGAATGAATCAAGGACGAAGAAATCTATCACTCGTGAACTGCATGCACAGGGCACTCGCCGCTTCCTTTCTTGTCGAACCACATTCGAATGCATTTCTATCGCACTTTTGTTAGTTCGCTCATTCAGCAAGAGCAGGGAGCGGAGGTTACCTTATGATAGCGACACAAACACTCCAACCGGGCAATCATGTCCCCAACTTCGAACTCTTCAAAACAGATTACACATTCTGCCTTCTCCCGCTCAACGTCACCCTCGCTCTCGCCTCTCTTCTCGTCAGCTTCCCCGCCGGATGCCCAGGTGTCCTTTTCACTCGCTTTCCACACAACCATCCGGCCACCGCCGGTATATCTTCGTGCACGCATTATTCCAGGAGGGTTAGGGGTCCCGGATGGAGTATTGGCGGGAGACGCCGAGGACTCAACGGCACGAATGCAGGATAGAATGTGTTCCTCTCTTGCGTCCTCGCTTCCGTTTGGATCCACGGGGGGAAGTGGGTGCGTGCAGATTGGACAGTAGTCTGTCTCCTTAAGGCGTGGGCGAGGTGGCGCATTTTGACTACTACCCCGGGAGTGCTGTGGAGGGTGATAGGGTGCAGGGGGGTAGTATGGCGGCTGGCCACGGCGGGACGGAAGGGAACCAGACGAAGATGCAGAAGAGTAGTGGTGATGAGCTGGGGGAGGAGCTTGGTAGTTCATGTACGCTGATCGAGAACCGGGGGACATGGCAGCGTGGTGTATGTGTGGGAGGGACCGTCCACCTTGTATCTGTGGAAACGTCAGCATAGTTCCCCCATAGCTCCAAAGGGTTATGTACACTCTGTCTTCGTCGTCGATTTGTATCTCTATTACCCGGGGGTGGAGTCGGAACGCCCATCCCCCCACTATCCGCTCCAAGAAAACCGCTCACCCACCCCCCTCCACCACCGCCCCCGGGGATCGGCCCGGAAACGCCCCTCCCCGGACTGTGATGCGGATCCGATGGTCTCCTGCCAAGACACTGCTCGCAGATCCGCACTTGCATCCCTTCATCTTCATCCCCCGAGCTGGAACTCCAATTAAACGAGCGAGGCGCTGGTTCAGCTGTGATCCTCACTTGTCTCACGTTGTCCTCGTAATCGGCGTCCCCAGGGCTATCCGGCACATGCGAGGGCAGGGGCTCGTAGCATGGGGTGTGCGTGGTCGGACGAACAACGAAAGCTTTCGGGATGGTGATTCTGTGGGGTGAGCAAGGATTACACACCACCCGTCCGCATTTCCTAAATAACATGAGCCGAGGGAGCTACCCACATCAAGAGTTATATGGATGCCCTACCTGCAATGGTGTCTTCGGTTAAAGAAGGTGAACCCGTTATGACAGATGGGGCACCGATTCACGCTTTCGTCCGGTTGCCATTCTGGAAGGACCAGTTCACTGGTTTGTCGTCTCGAGGCGACTCTCCGATGAGGAGATGGGGATGGAGAGCTATGCGAGGACACTGAGCTATGGCTGCTATTTCGCCGTGAGAGGTGTGGAGGCGGGGGCTGGATAGGGCCGTTACTTGGACGTCGGGGATGGTGTAGTGGAGCCGGAGGAGGTAAGGGAGGTAATGGCGGGAGTGGAGGCTGAGCTCGTGATTGTGTTTGTGATGATTCCATACTCGAAGGTGAGGATGTGCCGGTGAAGGCGAGAATCAAAAGTCTGGTGGGCGGCTCCCAGTTTCGAAAATATTAATGGCAAGTGGGTTGCTTGTCGGGGTTCTTCGTGTCGCGTGGGGATGTTGTGGGTGATGAGGGATGAGGGGGTTGCTACCAACCGTACAGGGGTGACAGAAAGCTTTAACTTTTAACTTTTTTCCTCCAGGGGCGAGAAATCAGCACAAGGCCTCCAGGCCCAAAACGCCACTCGCATTCAATGGGGGTTCTAGTAGCGAGGAAGTAAGCGTATTAAGCGATGAGCCGTGAATGTTTGTAAACTCCAGGGACCCCTCCTCTTGCACCGTACAACACTTTGGTGTGTCCAGTCACAGATCACGAGCTTGGTGGGCTATTTCCCGCCTGGTGCATCTGAGAGGGGGGAGCTTGTTTTGACGTGCTCTCAGTGGGAGGAATGTTCCGGTTCAAGGAATATTCCGACCGATAGATCAAGAAGGCGTGAAATGGAAAGGAGTAAATTATGATGAGAAAGACAAGACAGAGTGGAGTGGAGTGGAGGCGTGTTTGTATCTTGTATCGGAGGGTAGATGGACAAGAGGGGTTCAGGATTGGGGAGGGGAGGAGGATGAAAGCGAGAGTAGGAGTCGAGGCAATGGGAAGCAGGATAGTATTCTCGCTTGGGCGCACCCTTATTAATGGACAGGATGAGCTCCGAGAGAGCCTTTCTCGTCAAACGTCAGCACGAAGCAAACATTTGTTGCCACAAGTACCTATCGGTATTGCACTCGAGCGCTGAGGGTCATGGCCGCCATAGCTGTGCTCAGACGAAGCCTTATCAGATCGACATTCCAACGGGTTAGGGATGAGGGGGGAAAACAATGCTATTGTTGGTCAGGACACATACCAATAGGAATTCTCCCCTCAGAGGCTCACTACCACGTGAGCCAAGCTTTTGATTTCTCGTCTCGCGGTTTCTCACCAAAGATCTAGACTATGATAAATTTACTTTCTTTCATTCATCACAGCAAACCCTTTCCTTTGTGTATCCTGCCGCGGCCCCGCTGCCAGCTACCCAGCGCCCACACTGCCCTCCTCCCGAATTCAATAAGGCTAGCTTACCAACTAAATTACTTGCGCTTTACAATCGGCAGAGCCGCATTGGCCAACTTCACAATCGGGACCCAATGCGCGACGACCCCCCGTTTCACACCCTAGGATCATTCCCTCACAACTATATGCCACCTCCCCCATCAATGCTCGATGGATCCGCCCTCCCGCTCTGTTAGGCTCCATCCCACAGACCTCTGAATCCGCACAGCACTTCCACTCGGGGGAAGAAAAAAAGTATGCTACGATATGTTATACAACTCTTTCACAGCCTGCACGTTTGCCTCGGAATCCCACCCCAACGCAATCACAGTTCGACCGGATGTCATACCAGCTATCGGTACTCGATATACCTGTCAACATAAATATAGACTCAATGCTCGGACTCCCTGGAGCCACCACTACCACGGCACATTTGTCAACAGCGGGTGAGAGCGTGCCATAAATTCTGATCTCCCTCAACGCAACTATACTTTTAAGCTCATGTCTCAGCTGTGGATGGGAACTCCCGACCCCTCCAACCCCAACCGGTCCGCCTCACTGAATATGAGATCTGCGGGGTTTCAAGTGGGATGTGGGTGGCATTGGTGCCCCAGCGGTCGCTACTTGAGCATGTCCGCGGCCCAACGATGGCAGGAGGACTCCCTAACTTAATTAGCTAGTGGATCCTCTCCCTCTCTCCCTCTCTCCCTTCTTCCTTCTGTCATTAGCTTTGCGTTTCCGTTCCTTCTCTTGCTTTCCTCGCTATCCCGCCTCTTCTCCCCATTAGGTCCTTGATAGCCCCTTTATGCATCGACTATTTATTTCATAGCGTTCCACTACCCCTTTACCCTAGCTCTGCTATCTGGACGCCTATTCATCCTTACCTCCGCTATCCCCAGCATTCATAGCGCTAGCCGTTACCACACAAAAATTCAGTAATGTACACGGCCTATCACCCACCTCGTCGAAAACGCGCGATTCTATACCATCTGCTCGCCATTTGGGGTATCCTCCTCCCTCAGGTGACATGCCAAACCCCGCTTCCACCCCTAGACCCTAGTGCCAAATTTGCCACCGAGAAGGACTGTAGGAATTTTGTTGAGGGTTGTATGGGGATGTTTAGGGATTGCGTGAGTAAAGCAGGTCCGGATAGCCCGGCCAGGGTGGCTTGCGAGAATTGGAGGGAGGAGAATTGTGAAGGGACTAGGAAGCAGTGTGACGGGCTACCGAACCTGACGCTGGCGGAGGGTGGGGGAACCCCCGGTGGCGGGACTTCAGGAAGGGGAAGGACGAGCTCTGATAGATCATCGAGTGTGGTTCGTTTCCAAATGTGCCCCTTAAGAGTGAGGGAAAGGTAGGCTGGCTGATTCTTGTATTGCCCTAAGCCTACGAGTTCGGGTACTCGCGCATCCAAGCCAACCTCTGCATCAGCCTCATCTCAAAGCGATTCCACACCACCAACCCCGACTCGAGCCTCCCCATCGTCAACAACCCCTCCTAGCACCTCACCGACACTCTCCTCCTCTCCTGCAATAGTGATAACCTCAGCCACAACAACCACCGCCTCTCCTACAATAGTGATAACCTCAGCCACAACAACCACCGAAACCCCCTCGACAGGAACCTCAACCCCGACCACCACCAGGACGAACACGGCAACGACAACCACGAGGCGGCGCGGGCTCAAATTTACCAGGACCTCAAACGACTCGACAAGGCCGTGGTGTCGAACGGGAATAGGCGTCGGGCTCTTCTTCTGGGGTGTTGTTGGATGGGCGGGTTGTTTGGTTTGATCCTATTTGCTAGTCATAGACACTCACTCGTATTAGTCGCATGATCGGTTGAACCGCTGGAGATGATTAACCGTATGTGACATAGCGGGAGTGTGTGGTGATAAGTAGTTTACAAGTACTAGTACTCGAGTACAAGTAATTAGGATCATCATTATTTTTAGGACTTGGTGCACCACCCAAGTATCCCGAGCAGAGGCGATGTAATTATTTTCATTGGTCATGGAGGTCTCCTCGGCTTCAGCGGTATCGTGGGCGGAGCTCTTATGTTTTGTAGATCAAAGTGGAGGCGGTTATCTAGGTATTTTATCATACTTCTCATTGCTGTGCATATCACCTGTTCTCCTCGCACCCGTACAACACGACCTTCCTCTTTAGATAATCCACCGATTCTAGTATGTACTGAATTCAGATATCGTCCCTTGGTTAGTATGCGGGATCTCACGCAAAAGCTTAAGGAGTACCGGCATTTGACTTAAAGAGGCGTGGTCGAGGTCTTTAGATAGTGACACGACCAACAAATGTTGCTAACCCGGAGGATCTGCGGAGAATGTTATCTGTAGGGGCGCCAATGGTTTTTTTTAAGCAGAAGGTGGTCTCAATAATAGTGGTTCCGCGATTGCGGGCGGAGGGAGGGAGTGCGTCACCGAGCTTCACTGTCTGCTGCTAATACTTGGATGGGGGAGCAAAGATCGAGCAGGATAAGGCCTGACTCTTGGGAATCTCGCAGATTGGGAATTAGAAGAAACAGGGGGCGCTCGGAGGTCAAACCCCGGGGTTGTTGCTTTCAAGCGAGTCCTTGATACAAGTACTGTTGCAGAAAAAATTGTGCCGGCCCTGGTTCGAGTATATCAACTTCTATCGGTCACTTATCATATGGTGCAAAGTGTCTAAAGCGTGTACCTATCTGGGTGCACCCATGTAATGCCTAGGCTTATTGAGGGTATAGGGTTGTAAATGTGAATAATGGATTTTGGATGTAAAGCGTTCAACACTCATCAATATCATTGTTTTTTAGCAAATATTTCAGTCTGAATATAGATTACTACGCAATTGTAGCTGATACAACTAGAAAAGAGTATTGAAATAACTCAGCCCAATTATCCATCCAGCTTGTCAATCACATAATGGATGAGCTGAATTTGGCCAATTAAGCATGGCTCCTAACAGCAGTCAATTGGAATAGGCAGCAAAGCAGAGTCAGGTGCAAGCGAATTTGATGCTTGAACGCACAAGAACTGGTAACCTCAGATTGTATCCTCCTCATATTACTTGGTGGATTGCCGATAATATTAGCCTATAACTAACAGCATCTGAGCCTGACGAGCAGGGAGTATGAATCCCAAAGACGGTTATCCAACATGTCAGATAATTAATTAATACACTGGAATATGAATTGATTGCATTTGCGTCAAGTATTATATGAAAAATAATTATAAAACAACCTGAATTTGAACCAGAGTTGAACTGTCTACCTCTAAAATTCATTATTCACATTTAGAACCCTATCCCCTCAATCATCTTAGACATTACATGGGCGCACCCAGATAGGTACACGCTTTAGACGCTTTGCACCATACTTGAGCGTGCAGATCTTTTCTGTTATTCTGGCCAGCCTAATACCTCTCCGCAAAAACAGGGCCCCTTACACCCGACCCCCGCCTCCATACCCGAGCAGACCTAGCCCAAACCCTGCCCCGTCCAAATGCCCCACCTTGAACCCTAACCCTTGCGTCCCCCACCTGATTACCAGCACTAACATTATCCCCCGCACCGCCGAGAGGGATCGGAAACTCACATAATACCCTCACGGCTCTGCAGAATGCCCCTCCCCCCTCATCCTCCCACCTTTCTCCTATTTTAATCGCCCGTCTTCTTTGGCCATTTCCCTATCACCTCAATAACAAAAATTGACCCAAATGACTTTGATAACCTATCTCACCCACCGCCGCACTTGGTGAGAAATATCTGCCCTCTTAGCTCTGCCACCCTTCATGCTATATCACTCGCTAACGCTAAATGGTAGTAAAAACAAGCAAGCGGCGCGCGAGGCCGCAATCGCAAACCTCCCACCGGTTTACCACTCCCCCCTCGAGCAGTACGACCGCGAAATACTCAATACTCCAGTTGAAGATGCCGCGAGGCTCGTGCGCAAAGGGGAATGGAAACCGATCGACATCCTGAGGGCCTACGGGAAGCGGGCGATAAAGGCCCACGAGCAGACAAACTGCCTAACGGAGGTTATGATCTTGGACGCGGAGGAGTGGTTAAGACGTTCCCGGGCGAGCGATGGTGACGATGGTGATACAGGTGGTGATGTTGGCGGAGGGATTAATCTGAGCGGACAGCTTGCTGGGATTCCGGTTAGCCTGAAGGACACGATAAATGTCAAGGGTTATGATTCTTGTATAGGGTATTCCGGACTCGCGAATAAACCAGCAGGGCACAATGCACCGATTATTCGATTATTGGAAGATGCGGGGGCTGTGCCATTTGTAAAAACGAATGTCCCAGTTACGTTGATGAGTTTTGAGAGCGCTAACGATGTGAGCGCACACCTTTCTTCGCGAAAGTGGGATGCGCAAGAGCTGATTAAACGCAGGTATGGGGGACAACAGAGAACCCGCACGTCAAAGGGTACTCACCCGGCGGGTCCACCGGCGGGGAAGCAGCGTTGCTAGCGTTAGGCGGTAGTAGAATCGGTGTGGGCACAGATGTCGCGGGAAGCGTGCGGATACCCGCCCACTACTCTGGTATCTACTCTATCCGTTGCTCTGCCGGGAGGTTCCCAAGATCCGGAAATGTCACATCGATGCCTGGACAGGAGGGCGTTGTGGCGGTTTACTCTCCCATGGCAAAGACAATGGAGGACTTGAGCTTCTTTTTGAAGACGGTTATCGACATGAAGCCCTGGACCTACGACTATTCCGTTATCCCCCTTCCATGGCGAGACGTGCGCGATGAGGTGGAGAGCAAGACCGTTCGCTGGGGAGTACTTCGAGACGACGGGATTGTCACTCCAAGCCCTGCTTGCAGTCGCGCATTGGACAACGTCATCACAGCACTCAAGTCACAAGCACACGAAGTTGTCGAACTGTGGGTCTCTCTCACACACCACATTTGCGCCAGCTAACAAAGCCAGCAACGATAACCCCTCAGTCTTCGAATCCCTCCACACCGCCTCTCGCCTTCTGTTCTCCGACGGCGGCGCAACCTACTCCAGCCACTTCCAATCCTTCTTCGAATCTAACGACCCGGGAGTGCGTCTAATATCAAGATACTTTTCCCTCCCTCGCTGGTTCAAATTCCTGCACTGGGCGTTTGTAAAGTACCTAAAGCGGGACGAGATCTGGGCTGCTTTGATCAAGGGCTGGAGCCCAATCTCATCTGCAGATCAGTGGAAGCTTGTATCGAAGAGGGAGGTTATACGTGCTGAATGGCATAAATTCTGGGACGAGAATGAATTGGACTTTATCATTTGTGTGCCAAACGCACTCCCAGCTGTACCCCACGGTGGTATAAAGAACGAATTCACCAATTGTTCATACACTTTAATTTGGAACTTGGTATACCTTTCCCCCCTCGCCACCTCGTGCGAGTAGGACTAATAAAGTGAATAGATGGACTACGTCGCCGGCGTCCTCCCGGTAACCAGAGTCGATAGAGAGAAAGACGCGCTGGCGCCCGAGTTTAAAATCAACAACAACGCCGTCGCAAAGGGCGCTTATAAGGACTACGATGCGGACAAGATGCACGGTCTCCCCGTAGGGGTACAGATTGTGGCACGCAGGTTGGAAGAGGAGAAGGTGATTTGGGGATTAGAGAAGGTAAAGAGTGCTCTTGACGATGCCGGGGAGGGCTATGTTGTTGTTGAGTGTTAGAGTGATGTGTTGCGAAGTCTGTGTGGTGGGTTATGGCATGGGTGAGGCTGCGTTTTTTGCTTTTATTGTAGGGGGTATGAGTAGTCGAGGAGGCCTGGGAGATGGAATTATGTATATGACCGCCCCTCCCGTTGCGCCATTGAAGCCTGCGCGGCGTTTGTTGGAGTAGAATACATTTGGGGGCACGAGGGTACTGAAACGCAGTTATATATTGCCAGCACTAAATCTACATCCCCGCTGATACAAGTAGTATTCTATCGCCCCTATGCCAAATCAAACCCAGCAACCAACCCCCCACCAACCAATGATACAACCCCACCAGTACTACCTCCTTATCCCAGCTGGCCGCGCATTTCTGCCTACCCGCACGCTAACCCCCTCCTTCCCTAGCACACTGACCCTTCTCAGCCACTCGTTATACCGCCCCCTCAAAACCAACTGATACAGTGCTCTACGGGAGGAGAACAGCGTATATATGGCATTAGCACCCCGACGAGGCCAGCACGAGTAATGTACCACCCGGACCAAACACTTCAGCTCCGCTCCCATGTCCAATACCGGAACTGTATGCCGGCCCTTCTCCGACTTACGTTTTCGCAATCGTGTACCGGTAGGTTAGATCGCCCGTGTCTAATATATCCCGCAAGTATAGAAAGCTCCGATGTACATTTAGGAAAGCGTACAGTACTTTGTCCACAATGGGAACGCTCCTGCGCCTGGAGTAGGCGCCGCGATGGAGTGGGAAGGGCGTGGTTGGCCCGTGTGGTAGATGGTGGGACTTTGGATATAGGTAATGACGGATCTACATTTGGTAGTTCTGTTATGTGTTGCGGGGTTTCGTTTGCGGGTTTCCCGGGTGGAAATGGATGGAGTACAAAACTGCGCTGTTGCTCTCCCGCCGGGCAGGGAAGGTACGGCAGGTTGTCGGGGAGGCATGGGGAGGTATAGTGTTTGGATTTGGGCGAGTTGGGCTAATTAGTCGGGGAGGTGGGAGAAGGGAAAAGGTCTAAAAACTCCCTGGCGTATGATTGATTGATTGACGAGGTTCTTGTATTAAAGATGGAGTGCATGGCTCTGGAGTTTGTGGATGTCTGGGCTGCGAGGTATATATTCACCATTGCTCATAGCGGGTGATTGCGAAGGCACCTCCAGATATAATACCTCGAGAATTTCCCATCTCCGCGCTGAACCGCGAGAAATAAAAATAAATCCGGCTCTCGACGAACCAAATCCTGATTCCTTCTCGGTGTCCCGGCAGGCAAGCACTCGGAGGAATGAGTCGCCCCATCATTCCGAAAAGTATGGATGTTGGTCAATGAGAATACCGGCATATCTCATACCAGTTTTAACATCCAAAGAACCAACCATTGTGAGGGAACTCACTCGGACCCATACGCACCCTCGCCTCATGCCCGCGGAGAATGGAAAACTAAAGATATCAAGGGAGAAACCCACCTCCGAATATAGGCTCGGGGAGGGGGAGAGATAGCTTGGGAACCACTATGAAAATGCTATTTCCGCATAGCTTTTCAGTCCCAGGCAAACTTGAGTTCCAATATCAAGCGGAAAAATAATTTCCCCTCGGGATTTTCGGTATTGTCTGTGAATCGCGTTGCTGGTGGGTGCTAGCTTAAGGAGCCCTGCGGGGGGTGTCTGGTGGTTTTGGCAGGGCTTTACTTATTTTTAACTCTGATAATATCGTAGCATAGCACATATCCCAGGCCGCTCCTCAAGGCTTTATTTAGTTGAATACTTTTCGCCGGACTGGTGACCTGGGATAGGTTTGATTCTGGGTCGGAGTTGCCGCTTGGGAGCACTTCTTCTAGATGAGTTAGCTTCAGAGAGTAGAATGGGGGGAAGTAGATCACCCGAACGCCGTCGTTCCTCGTTCCGTTGATATCACGAGAGAGTACTATTGCCATCATTGGATACTGAGGCTTGTTTATTTTTCCAATGATAAAGTATATCAAGCGCCCGAGGTGTCTATTTTCCAAAGAAGAAGCAGTTAAAAGATCAAGAAGAAAGAGTATTCTCGGCCAGTTCCTATGGTCTAATGGCTTAGGAGACTGGTCGGCTAATTTGAAACAGGGACCATCATGAGTTCGAATCCGGGGGGCAGTGGAGTAGTCGAGCATTTGAAAAAAAGTGCTCGGCGAACCACTTTTTTGCTGGGGGGTAGGTCTAGGTCTAGGGTCGGTGATGCCCTGGGGTCAATTCTTGTCATCCTCCACTCTCGCCTCCCCTAGAGCTACCGATGGCGTAGACACCCGTGTTTGTAAGTTTTCACCCAGGGGTGTATCGGTATACCCCATTCTCTAATCCGTGCTATCGGGGATACCAGAGCACAATCCTGTGCAGTCTGTACTAGTACACCGAAGATACAAAGAGCAAATATTCATCAGAAATCACTCGTTGAATAGACAAAACCATACCGGAATACGCAATAGCCAGTAGCGACAGTGAAAGACGAGAAATTTAATGAGGGGATGCACTAGTCATTCGCGGATATGACTGAACCGGCTCCTTTAGTATATGCATCCCCCACAGACCCCCCTCGAAAGCCCATTGGAGAAGAACCGAGCGGAGATGCGAAAGCATTCAACCAGATCGTGAGAATAAACATTATACATAACAGGAAAGAAGCACGGCAGCGACTAGGTTGCCTGCTAGGGATTCGGTAGGGAGTGGGCAGAGGTAAACGAAGCGCAGCACAATCACCCGCGCAGCAAAAGTTCCCTGTTGAAGTCGATATTTTGCAAGGTGGACCTCCTGAGGGATGAATTTAGTGGTTGGTTTGCGGCTTTGAAGTATGTTTCTAAATCTAACAAGTACGATAGTGTATGATTTTTCTTATCGCAGCTGTATCTAGACCCCTGTATTATAATGTTTAAAGGTCTTCATTAAGTATCACTATTTCCGTCTCGTTATGTATAAGTTACTTTGGTCGATTTCTTGTTGCTGGGTATCATCATCATATAATACTTCCGTGGAAATTAAGGAATCCTAGGAGTGACGGTAGCGCAGCGGAAACATAAATTTAAAGGTTGGCTTTAATCGGGATCCTTGTGCAGGGGGTGTAGGGAATATTCAGTCATAAACTCCGACATTCTCCTTACCACACCCCCCATTTATCCCCCTTTCCCAAGTAAGGCAGGGGGCAGGTGGAGTAGCCCATTGGGAATTCCTTTGTAGAGGCAAGGCATTTAATCAGTGGGACCTGTAAAGATTGGCGGCTGATGTTGGGTAGTTGGGCCCGGCATCGTCACTTGGATGCGAAAATGGGCGGTAGAAGTCTGTTCGGCGAGAGGTGGTGATGGGCAGATCCGTTGTCAAGAAATATCGGGAAAAATTATACAGTTTGCTCTTTTGTCCTATCGCTTGGTCGTGGGGGGGGTTATATTTGCATGATGGACCTATCATACCAAGTTCCAGTGTGTAGTCTAGTATCATATGTGGAAAGTTAGGCAATGGGGATATTGCTCCGGGTGAGAAACCGTGATTTCGGATGTCTATCTATCCATGCAACGTGCTGTGTGAGGGTGAACAATACGGTAGGCTACCCCCAACCTGGTTCCTTGAGGCGGGTATAGTTTGAAATGAAATTGGAACTAGGGATGTGGTTATCGTCCGTGCCTAAGCACCGCACCAGTAAAAGAGAACGGTAAGCAAGTCGCCTCCAGGGAGAGGGAGAGAAAATAAAGTGTCGCTATTCGCTACCCTAGGGAAAAAAGACAAACGCCCAAGAGCATATAAGGCACAGGCTACTATACCTCACTTCGTCAATGCGGGGTGCAACAGAAAAAGGATACAAACGGGGTTTTTTGCGGTCTGGGGTGTCATTCGCACTGGCGAGATTCTACTATAGGTACTAACTCACAGCTATATCTCACCGGCGATAGGTACAGTAAGCCCCAGGGAGTCGGGTTGGATGCTACCGAGGTGTTCGGCAACGAGTGAGAGAGCTTAAATGGCACCCCCTCTATGTCCTCCTAGTGATGATAGGATGTGGCTTCCTCTAGCTAGTACTTGATTATCCTTGCTCAATGACGGCTTGGACGTGCTCGGAGTTTATTGAAAGAAGCCTCAAAGCTCTGCTATTAAGCGAAGTTAGGAAGTATAACAATCCACTTTCCGCCAAGGGAAACCATCGATACCCTGCGAGGCATCAAATGTCAGAGAAGCCTAGATTTCGCAAATCACAGGATAAAATCCAGGCTGGTCTAGTCGGTTAACAGCCGTTATACAAGCACAAACTTCCTTGCATTCCTGAAATCCAACTCACCCCGCGAACCCAAACTAAACCAATTCTCCAATAAACACCGGAGCCAAATTCATCAACATGGAAAGGAGTAAGAGAAGTCCCGCAACAACCTAACGCCCGCAAGCAAGAAAGGGAAAAAAAGAGAGCCCCCATATACGATTGTACATCCAGCCTATTGCACCCGATCACCCAGATACAATTCCCTGGGCCGCCCACCCGTTGTGCACGGCGCAAATTTCCAATAAGACCTACACGGAAGTGTGCAAACATTCCTAAGAAACCACAACACAGGCGCCGGCGCCGGGGGGAAATTTTTGTGAATCCCCCCTTCGTACGTGACGTCCAGCGCAGTCATCAAGAACGCAAGCCCGGTAGTCTTGTTAATGGTCTCAATCTCGCGCTGGCCCGCAGCATCAAGGAGCTTGGTGATGGGAACCTTCTCAATGCCGTACTCGCGCAGCGCCACCAAGGTCGGGATCTCATCCGCCAGGTGCTGCGTGAGCGCGCCCGAAAAGGTGTCGAGTATCTCGTTGAGCTTTTGTCCCGCGAAGGTCGCGCGCGTGGCCGTGCCCAGGTACTTGTCGAATTCGGCGAGGCCGTCGCCGAATTGTTGGTGCTGGGAGACGTTCGTCTGCATTAGGCCGGGTACCCCGGCGGCTTTCTCAATTTCGGGAAAGAAGACGGCTTCCTCGCTTTTGTGGTGTGAATGTAGGTGTTCGGACCAGGCTTTACAGTACCCGACGAATGATTGGACGTCTTCTGCCGGGACGTGTGGCGCTTGGAGGTAGATTGAGTTGATGCCGCGGATGACAGCGTTGTGTTCGAGGGCCATCTGAGTGGCGGCTTTGTTGAAGGGGTCGTCCGGCTGGGGGGTTGTTTAGTCTGAGGGGATGCGCAATGGGAAAGTGAGATGGTTGAATAGCGGTACTTACGTCGCCGTCGAATACTGGTGTTTTTATGAGCGGGAAAGGCCCATCCGCCCACTGTTTGGCTCCAATGATGGTCATATTGTGTTGATGGGGCGAGTCCCGCCGGATTCTCCGAAGGGTAGTCTAGTTAGCGGCGGTGGTGGAGACAACGTCCTTCTCTTCTTCTGCTCTTGTTTTGTAGGCACTCCCGTGCGAAATTCGAAGATGGGAGGAAACCCACCACCTTTATCAAAATCCCGCCCCTAGACGGAGCATGGTTGGCCCGGGGCCCGCAGCATCCCTAAAATATGTAATCTTCCATAGCACCCGATAAAGCATTCCCCCCCACCCTTAAACAACACCTTGGCGAAATTTTTCTATCTATCATACATGTACCATTTATGCAAGAGCTGGTGATAATTGCTACCATCCAATTAGCCGTGATAGACGAGGATATATTTGGCTAGATAACCCCGAATAACTGTTTCATAGCTTCTTACCGAGCTGGTAGGGAGCTCTGAGGCAGATATTGCTTTATATCAAACCTCACTGACTAGACACCTCCACCCGAGGAATATTTCGGCCATGATGGTCTGGCTCCAGTTATCCCCTCGGCCGCTGAGATATTCAGCCCGGTTTTAAATGTTGAATACGAGCCTATTTTAGTAACCGTGATATGATAACCTTAAGCTTCCGGAGTGCTCAGGGCTTAGGAGCTGGTCGGCTAATTTGAAACAGGGGCCATCACGAGTTTGAATCCGGGGGCAGTGGAGTAGTCGAGCATTTAATAAATAAAAATGCTCGGCGAACCACTTTTTTGCTGGAGGGTTGTACACTAAACCTTTTGTGAATTTTAAAAATGCCGTTTTATGCAGAAATATTATAGGTCTAGGGTTGGTAATGCCCTGGGGTTCAATTCCTGCTCAATGGGGTGGAGTCCCTGTGATTGAATCGTCCGACCCACAGAATCATTCCCTCAGCTTCTCTTTTATGATACACAAGGCTCTAGCAGAGATTATAACAATCTGCCCTCGCGCCATCCCCCACTCTCGCCTCCCCTAGGGCTACTGATGGTGTAGACACCTGTGTTTGTAAGTTTCCACCCAGGGCTGTATCGGTATACCTCATTCTCTAATCAGTGCTATCGGGGACACCAGAGCATAGTACAGCGAGGGTACAAACAGCAAAGGTTCATCAGAGATCACTCGCTGAAGAGACTAAACCATGTCGGAATACGCAATAGCCCGTAGCGGCAGTGAAAGACGAGAAATGAGGGATGCACCAGTCATTCGCCGATACGATTGAACTGGTCCTTTCAGGGTACGCATCTCCCACAGACCCCGCTCGAGAGCCCCTTGGAGAAGAGCCGAGCGGAGATGCAAGAGTATTCAACTATATCGTGAGAATAAACACTATAGCCGGAAAGAAGCACGGCAGCAACTAGGTCGCCTTCTAGGAATTCGGTAGGAAGTGGGCAGAGTTAAACGAAGCGCACCACGATCACCCGCGCAGCAAAAATTCCCTGTTGAACTTAATATTTGTAGGGTGAGCCTCCTGCTTAGGGATGAAATTTATTGGTTGGCTTATGGTTTTCGAGTATGTTTTCAAATCTAAGAAGTACGATACCGGGAGTGTATAGTTTTGCTTATCGCGGGCTGTATCTAGACCTCTACATTATAATGTTTAAAGGTCTTCATTAAGTTATCGCTATTTCAGTCTAGTTATGTATGAGTTACTTTGGTCGATTTCTTGTTGCTGGATCATCTTATAATACTCGAGTACAGTATTAAGTGAGGTTGGGAAGTATAGCAATCCACTTGCCGCCAAGGGAAGCTGTCGATACCCTGCGAGGCGTCGATTTGTCAGAGCCCAGGTTTCGCGGATCACAGGATAAAATCCAGGCTGCTCTGGCCGGTGAACAGCTACAAGCACAAACTTCCTTGCATTCCTGAAATCCAACTCACCCCGCGAACCCAAACTAAACCAATTCTCCAATAGAAACCGGAGCCGAATTCATCAGGAAAGGGGTAAGAGAAGTCCCGCAACAACCTAACGCCCGCAAGAAAGGGAAAAAAAGAGAACCCCCATTATACGATTGTACATCCAGCCTATTGCACCCGATCACCCAGATACAATTCCCTGGGCCGCCCACCCGTTGTGCACGGTGCAAATTTCCAATAAGACCTACACGGAAGTGTGCAAACATTCCTAAGAAACCACAGCACAGGCGCCGGCGCCGGGGGAAAACTTTTGTGAATCCCCCCTTCGTACGTGACGTCCAGCGCAGTCATGAAGAACGCAAGCCCGGTAGTCTTATTAACGGTCTCAATCTGATGCTGGGCCTCAGCATCAATGAGCTTGGTGATGGGAACCTTCTCAATTCCGTACTCGCGCAGCGCCACCAGGGTCGGGATCTCGTCCGCCAGGTGCTGCGTGAGCGCGCCCGAAAAGGTGTCGAGTATCTCGTTGAGCTTCTGTCCTGCGAAGGTCGCGCGCGTGGCCGTGCCCAGGTACTTGTCGAATTCGGTGAGGCCGTCGCCGCATTGTTGGTGCTGGGAGACGCTCGTCTGCATTAGGCCGGGTACTCCGGCGGCTTTCTCAATGAGGGGAAAGAGGATGGCTTCCTCGCTTTCGTGGTGTGAATGTAGGAGTTCGGACCAGGCTTTGCAGTATCCGATGAATGATTGGACGTCTTCTGCCGGGACGTGTGGCGCTTGGAGGTAGATTGAGTTCATGCCGCGAATGATAATGTTGTGGACGAGAGCCATCTCAGTGGCGGCTTTGTTGAAGGGGTCGTCCGGCTGGGGGTTTGTTTAGTCTTAGGGGATGTGCAATGGGAAAGCGAGATAGTTGAATAGTGGTACTTACATCGCCGTCGAATACTGGTGTTTTTATGAGCGGGAAAGGCCCATCCGCCCACTGTCTGGCTCCAATGATGGTCATTGTGTTGATGAGGAGAGTCCCGCCGGATTCTCCGAAGGGTAGTCTAGTTAGCGGTGGTAGCGGACACAATATCCTTCCCTTCTTCTGCTCTTTTTTCGTAGGCACTCCTATGCGAATTTCGAAGATGGGAGGAAACCCACCGCCTTTATCAAAATCCCGCCCCTAGCAAACATGGTTGGCCCGGGGCCTCCGCATCCATAAGACATATTCTAAACATGCAATGTTCCATAGCACCCGATAAAGAATTTTCCCCCCCACCTTTAAACCACGCCTTGGCGAAAATCTTCCATCTACCGGAAGGGGAGCAGCTTTAAGACCCGTCCCTAGTAACACATGTGGTACCATTTACGCAAGAGTTGGTGATAATTGTTACCACCTAATTAGCCGTGATGGACGAGGATATATTTGGCTATATGGATAACCCCGAATAACTGTTTCATAGCTTCTTGTCGAGCTTGTAGGGAGCTCTGAGGCGGATATTGCTCTGTATCAAACCTCACTGACCAGAGACCTCCACCCGAGGAATATTTCGGCCATGATGGTCTGGCTCCAGTTATAACCCCTTAGCGGCAGTTCAAGCTATGATATCGTAGGACAGAAGCATTTTTCCATTTTGTGGGTGTGCGCAAGTGAGCCTTTCCAACTCAGGACATTGGGCTTGGGTTCCGCCAATGTGTCACCCTAGAAAAAAGCTTATCCGCAATCGGCAAGGGTACTAAACTGGACCCGCGCGCAGAAAAAAACTTAAGCCAAAGTTCGCGTGCCGTGTGCCGGTCCGATTCGTACAAAGTTACTCAGCAGGACACCTCCCTCTGAATAGGGCTCCAAGGGGTGTGCTCGAGTATTAGCATCGTCGCAGCAGCAGCTATTTCTTCAAGTTGGTACTATCCACTACCATCTATTATCTTATACCGCCTGCGTGCTTCCCACGCCCGTTAATTGTACCCAGGATGGCCCCGACTCCAACGTCTAGAAACGCTCCGATCACTAGAACAGCCATGCTCACCAGAGACGAAGCGGAGACCAATGGACGACGAGAAAACGTGCCGGAAGAACTCCCCCGATCCGCATGAAGGTTTTACTCACCACATCACCCAGGAAAGAACAATTGCTTTTTCACCACCACCACCAGAGAACCAGCCGTATCATTCTTCGGCAGTGATGTTGTTCCCAAGCGATTGGCAAGGCTTTCCCTGACCCCCTGCCGTTCATGCACGTTTTTTCGTTTAAAGTCGCTTCCCCCGCCTGACAGTAAGGTCCCCGGAAGCGAGGACCCCACGGACTGGGGGAACCTGCGCTGCGGTCTCTACTCGAACTGGGCGCATGGCGAAGTTAGGCCACGATAGCAGGGGTGTTTTATTGACAAAATGTGGATTTGGCAAAGTGCCGGTACGGCACTACCTACTGATACCGGTGTTGGGGCTCAACCTGTGTTGTTCCACATGGCTCGCTGTGCGATGGGATGCGTTATGCGGGACTGTGTTATTACATTAAAGCACTAGCCAATCCCACGCTGTGGAATAGCATTGCTGTTTTTAAATCCAGGAGGGACGCAAGCTGTTCTGTGAACAGAAAATTCTGGAATCCAACAGTTTTCCAGGTCTACGCTCAAATAATTTTCTATTATCATACGGTAATTTCACACACACACACTTTTTTTTCTTTTTTTGGTGAGGTTTATATAGCTAATTCTGACAGTGCTATTGTCTCTATTATTTATTACTATATTAAGGCGAAAAACCTCGATCGCACGATAAGAAAGGTCTAAGAGTCGCTGGTGCTCAAAAGGTGGCCCCCCTGCGGACCGGAGCATCCCCGCCCGCAACTAAGAGGACTAGGACCCTGCGGGGCATGTCATGTACGAGTATCCAGCACCATAAATTTGGCCTAGCTTTACCGATTTGGCGCCTGCTACATGTATGAACGCCGTACTCGGGTGTGATACTCATGTACCGCATCGTGCTCTACAGCGCCGATGCCTGAGCTTAGAAAGTGTGCAACGGTTTGCGCCTGTCGTGAGGGCGAAATGGGTGTGGGGGGTACAAGTGTCGAGGCCGCCCTCTGGATCAAGTCAAATTGGAAGCAGTTCGGCCGGTGACAAAGCCAAAGCGATATCCTGCGGGTACGGTAGTAGGGTTGTTGATTAATTGAAAGTTTCTCGCTCATTCTCGGACACTAAGCCTCGTGTCAAGCGCTACAATAGGAAGAAGGCTGAGAAAGCGAGAGGGAGGAGGTTCTCTCTATCACACCGGAGTTGACTAAACCCCGCCTCGGGAAATTCGAGTATCGCTAACAGGGGATGCCTTAAGCACCCGGCGTCCCCTCAAGCAAGCCGATACAGAGCTTCCGGCAAAAAAAACAACCATACGTCTTCGACAAATGAATATTTAAGTATCATATCCGTTCCCGATATTTGCCCACTCCCAGAAGAGTTTATTGCAGGCATTACCCGATGACCCCAGATGCCTTTGTTCACCCCGCTAATTGCAAGAGCTACTCTGCTCGTAATCATTCGACAGAATCCCAAAATCGAGCGTGCAATCTTTTTGTGCCTGAATTCCATTCACCTCGCTTCAGATCATAATACAAGGGACATATGCTCGAAGAGCGACCGCATTTACCACACTAGGTTCTCACTAGTTTTTAAGGACTTGGCTGATAGGTCACTTTGAGTGTGTGCTAAGACTTTATGCCGGGACCGTTTAGGCACGCATCAGCCCCACGCACTTGCTCGACATGTGGACACGGGTTAAGCCGCTTGCGCACGGGCCGCAGTGAGGTTAGACCCCTCCATATTTACAGTACCGGACCGCCCTTCTCCAGCAGCAAATCCCCAGCCCATCAAAACATTGCCGCCGCCAGTAATGGTCGTCTATAAAGTAGTACTCGAGTACTTGAGCGCCGTACTGGTATTGCTCTCTACCTATCGGTAGTACAGTGGATGCAACACTGACGCTTACTCGTCCCGGCGAGAATTTCACCAAAACTTACTCGAGTACTCGAGTCGAGGGGAAAGCAGGCTGTAGGGATATTTCAAGGATATTTCGTCTTTCCTCAACGTGGCATTACCTTCCCCTGTATTCGCCCCCCCTGCCTAGGACCAGTACCCGTCCAGCACTCGCAATGACCCAAAAATCCGGCTTTTGTAATGTATATCATGCACTCGTAATATGGAAGCGTTGTTAGCAGGGACTGCCATTGGATACTGTCGAAATTTGTCCTTTCTGCTTGGATCTGGGTGGTGCTGGTATGCAAGAGCAGTTCTTTTTTAAGAGCGCTTCGACAATACCCAATCGCATGACAGGGCGGGGTCAAACAGTGGGGTGATTCTGTGCTTTCTTTTGATCTACTGTAGTATTCTAGCGCAAATGAACGATATAACAGGCCTTAATCACTCAGAAAGGCAACTTTAGCGTGAAAACAGGGAATAAGGAAAAAGAAAAGTAGGTGAAAGGCTAGACTGGGGATGGTGCGCTGTGAGGGCTGAGAGATATCATTTCAGCATCACAACTATCACTCGGGGTATTGCCGTACCAGTCAGAGGGTTTGTACAGCGCTGCGGGGCCGAAGATTGTCTATAAACGGGTGATGAATTTGCATCGTTCGGAATCCGCGCTCAGGCCCATAACTGAACAGCGTTTATGAACACAACCGCTATCACAATAGTATCGCATGGGCAGCATGCAATAGCAGTCTAGTTCACAAACGTCGTTGAATTACCATTAGACTGTGCAGTACCCCTCCGTTCCGTCCCGCCCCAAGAATGGGGAATGGAGCCTTGCGGGGGCATACGGCCTTCCCCGAAACATTGCCGGTATTTCTGGGATGTATGCTACTGCAAACGAAACCCGCCTACCCCATATGGTAGGTGGAAGAAAGGTTAGGCAGACGTCGATAATTCCTGTGATACTATAAAAATTCCATGGTATTCTACTGTCTCCCTTGCCGGCGACCCTAGATGATAACAAGTTCGCCTCACTTAACTTGCCCTTACCTCCCCGGGACTGCGCTAGTGCTCTACTCGAGTAGGTACGTGTACGAGTACAAGTCCAGGCGCATCAAGAGAGGACAGAGAAGAATGCCCGCAGGGACGGGGATGCCGAACCACCCGTGCAAATTCCAGAAGCACTACTCGTACACACCCTCAATCCCTGAAGACGGGTGGTGGAAAATGTAGCTTATCATATTATAGATTTTCCCAAAAGCTGCGAAAGCTAGCCCCGGCCATAAGAGTTTTTTCTTTTCTTTTTTCGTGTCCGCAATCCTGAGGAAATCTACTGGAGCGAACAAATACGGCTAATATTATTATGAGGTTTGTCGAAACTTGAATACCGCAATTGGGCCGTGTGCTGTGTAGTCGAAAATTTCCTACTCTGGAGAAAGAGCGAGAGAGAGAAAGAAAGAAAGAAAAAAAAGACACCGCAAGACGAGCTGCTTAGCCCCCTCCGAGAGACATAAGGCAAAAGGCAAAAAGAGAAAGAAAGTGCCTGACCTTAATACTGTAGATGGAGCAGCCCCACAGACGTATTACCCTGTCAATTCATTCGAATTTCTACGGTTATCTATCGTGCCATCGACGGTGTTTGAATAATAGTGCGCTACCGTATCCCACGCGGTTGATACCATGGTATATTACACCCGGAAGGGGCCAAGTGTAAAATACCAGAAGCCGACATTCCCACCTTCAATTCCGATGCCAGGAAATCCCGTCTTCCATCCCACAGGTCTCTACCAAGTTGAAAAATAATCCAATTTCTACTCTTCGGTGTCTGCTCTTGTGGTAAATATTTGGCATATGCTTGAAAAGAGGTCCAGATTAATACAAAGCCGGATGTACTGATAATATATAAAGTCCCTTCTACTCTTGGTTGGTTTCTTATTCTTGATTTCACAAAGGGTCCTCGGCGCTGAAATTCCTTCATGATTTTTCTCTTTTTGTCGCTTCTTTTTTTTTCCATGAATACTTGTGTAGGCTTAACTTTAGGAGGGGGGGGGAAGAGAACGGTTGAGGGTGTTGAAGGACTAGTGGAAGGATGACAACCACTCTTGCGGTGTATTGGTTAGGGGAGGCATTCCTGGCGATGTGTGACTATCAAGATATAGGATCTGAGATTATGATCTGAAGCTTCGTGACCCTGGCAAACGGCTCCTGGTAAGTTTACCGTACAGTGCTGTATTGTATCTGATGGTAACCTACTGTCTGAATCTCATTTCTGAGTGAGTGAGTGAGCGAGTGAGTGAGCAGCCATGAAGGAAACCGACACAGCCGGAGCGGATCAAAGGGGGTGTTTTTTTGTTTTTTTCTTGAATTATTGTATGCGGGAGGGGCAAGCTTGTTTTCTACGTTCCTTCCTCTTGTAATTACTATAATACATTGAAATTCTAATATGTTTGCAATGGCTACGTTCATTTGTCTAGACCTCGCACTTCCTATCCCAAGTTCCATGTCCTCAATGCAGGCCCTTTGGCTGCCACTCCCGCCGCCGGGTGCTGAGTGCTGAGTGCTGCTCCTGCTCCTTCACGCCCGAAACCAACAGGTCCAAACTATATAGCAAGGCCTCCGCTCCATCCCGATTCCAAGTCCTAGGTCCAATAAAGCTTTAGGATATTTCCCCCGCGCGTTCCACAAAATATAAACCACACTTCTCTACAATCATATATTCTCACTCGAGCCCTGTTCATCAATATTCAACTCACCGAGGATGGATTATTCTTAGTTTAAAGCCCCAGCACCACGTCAAGGTGATAATCCCAGCTGGGGTACCTAAATAGCACCCAGTCAAATTAGCAGTCGGAGCTAGCAACCCACTCCTCTTAGTGGGTTGCGAGCCACCATCAAAAAAAGGGAGGGGGATCAACTAAGGTAAACAGGACAAAAAAACAAAGAACAGAACAGAACAGAGCGAAACGAAACGAAACAAAACGAAACAATTACATGACAATTCAAGGGAGACAACACAGCTTGACCGTGCGCCAACGAAGGGTGGAGGGAGGGGGAGGGGGAGGGGGAGTGGGAGGAGGGAAAGAAGCTGGGTACCAGGCTGGGAGAATATCCACAGCCTCAAGCTTGACAGGGGGAGGGGGGGAAACAGGGGTTGGGCGGGACAAAACTTCAAGGACGACAGAAAGTGGGATAGTGTGCAATTGAACGGGGGGGGGGACGGGGGCGGGGGCTGGTGGGGCAGGGATAACAACTCGGTCCTCGCACGCTGCGACGAAATCTCCTAGGAGGTAATCGAACACAGCGTCGGGAATTACAGAAATGTAGCGCTCAACAAAGCCCGCAACGACGCTCTCAACGAGCTTGTTGGGGATGAGCGTACAGACGGCGGCCAACAAGGGGAAGGCGGTGATGAACAGAAGGGCAACGGGAAGGGTATCCGCATTTGAAAACAAATACTCCCAAAGGGAATGGTACATGAAAGCAAAAACAAAAGCCTGGACGGCAGAGAAGAAAGTCATTGTGAATAGAGAGAGAGAGATGGTGATGTGATGTAGAAAGATGAGAATGTGAGAAGAAGAAGGTAACCAGTAATTTTTGTGTGCAGATGAGAACAGAAATTGCTGGGGGAAGGAGAGGAGGAGGAGAGAGTGGGAAGTTATATAGAGATTTCTATATCGACGCCAAGATTCAAATTTGGCCGACGTGAAGGGGAAGTGAGGTTCTAGGTTTTCTAACTGCGTGTGGTTGATGTTTCGACAGTCCTCGGAATAATGGGGGACTTAGGGTTCTTGGATTTGATCGTGTTCCCGTTATTTAGGGTATTTAGGGCAGCGGAATAGTTCGGTGGGTCGCCCATGATGCTTCCCACCAAGAGCACTATCGCACCCCCTCGGAAAGCATGATGGTATAATAATCCCAGTAGTAGAATGTTCTAGTATCATATTAGAAGCGCCGGGGAGGGCAGATATCAGGAAGTGCACAGGTTATAGAGGAGCACAGAAGTGTGGACGCCTGTAGGCAAGCTAGAGCATTAACTGACGTATAAGCTTATGCATGTAGAAGTTTTTTCCCAAGTAGCCAGCAACCCCCAATAGACAGCCCATACCTCGACATCTCCTCCCGTCTACACATCTAAGTGATCCTCCCTCTTCCATTAAAATATAATACTGCATAATCTGGTGAAACTCATTTTCATACTAAGAGGTTGAAAGAAGGTTTGGCGAAATACACGAGCTCTATTGAGTAGAGAGTAGCCTTTAGGGGTAGGATTTTCACAAATATTTACGCTCGGTGTCTTTTTCACAGCATTTGTCCCCTATTTCAAGGGCACAGCTAACCGGGAAGGGTTGGATTTGTGAGAAATCCTGACTCACCCTATTCTGACCTCTTAGAGAGAAAACGAGCTTCACCAGATTATGCGGTAAGTTACTTCAATTCCCGGGTCCTTCATACTTGGGCTTTTGGGGGGTGGTGGGATATGCAGCATCTAAACTCTCTTAATTGCTGTGAAATTTCTACAAAGCCATTTCCATGGCATCTGGCCAGGGATTGTCCGGGCTATGGCTCCTGCCTTTAGCCTTGATAATGGCTCTCGCGGAACCGCCCAGGTCACGAACTCTATAAGGTAGCATACAGGGCTTACCCTAATCAATATCAGTCAATGCCGTGTCCGATCCCTTTTTTATATATATATGATAAGAGCAAGGGATCGACGGGTAGATTCCTCGATTCAATCTAATATACCACTACTAAGCGGCAGTTTGAACTATGGAATCGATTTTTCGCATAAAAGGTTCAATGTCCAGAAATGGATGGAACAACCTAGCTATTCCCCCGCGGTTAAAGCAAAACATCAATTTATTTCAAAACACCTTTCGACCCTTTTATATGAGCTTCTTGCTAGAGGGGGGTGGATATAGTAGCGCCGAACGATTAACAACTTTAATAGTAGAGGCAGTCCGTTGAGGAGAGAGGTGTCGTTGGTGTTCAAACGGGGGGCCTATGGGGGACAAGTGAATATGAAAAGGCATTTATTTACGCCAGTGGAGCCGGCGGGGCACAGAGCCGAAAACAAGCTAACCACCGCAAAATCTTCAATAATCGGCCCATGTGCTATGTCGTTGGAGTTGCTTCCTCTGGTAAGGTCTGGTGCTTCTTGGCCTCTTTATGTCTCTCAGAGGGACTGAGTAGCTCACCTTCTGCTGTGTTTTTCGCCCCCTTTTCCAGAGTAGGGAATTTCAGACGACATAGCACATGGGCCGATTGTTGAAGTTTTTGCGGTACTAAGGGTACCCTCCTGTCCTTCCCCGATTTCCTCAAGTCGATGAAATCCATGGTTCAAACCTAAATCTCTCGGACGTCCGCAAACCACATAGAACTTCCTTTAGAATTAATCAAACTCTTTTACAAAGACCAAAGTCACGGGCGGAATTTACTTATAAGAGGGTGGGGGATAAAGTATTTGACAAACGAGTTACTAATGGGGTGCTCTAGCAAGTTCAGGGTGAGTCCTTCAAAAGATTAGGACATAGCGATAGTGAGAGGGTATGCTTGGCGGGAGTTGCTGTCAGAGTTAATAATCCTCCGGAGGTTTATCATACCAAAAAATACTACTCCAGGCAAGCGTAAGGCCGACAAGTCAAGATTTTAAGCCCTAAGTGACGGGGCACTGCGCTTCGCCGAGTATTTCTATGATACATCTTCTGTCGGGCCGGGATTAGATGGGGGTGGTTTTGGGGTTGGGGCCTTGGTCTATCAGGTATTTTGACATCTTCCCCACTCTGCTCGAATAGTAATTCTCAAGGAAGGGGAGGACGTAATTATGGACAATGCGATTACCGTAATGGTGGCGGTTTTTGGAGCTATGGATATACCAGTTCAAGGACTCACCAGGAGCATGTTTCGCCCGATTATCAATGTTAGGACCCTATGTTTGTCTTGCGGGACACTCTTATCGGTTAATATTTGACACGGTTACTACCATATCGAACTCTGGGTATGCTTTCCCTTGGATTTCGGTTAAGAGGAACTAAGGGTTGAAAGTTAAGTCTACGATTGTGATTTTTTACTGCTCGTGGTGGGAATTTCAGCCAGTTGGTTTCACAAGTTCACCACGCTGTTGCCCTTGTATTATGGTACCGGTATATACAAGTCGCGGGGTGAAGGGAATTTTGGAACCAGATCGCGCATGGCCCTTAGGTCGATAAGCCAGCATATATCTTCCCATCTTATCTACAGAGCCTGAAGTAGATGGATATAGGCCATTCTCCCAGCAGCAGAATGAACTCATGCCCCGCCCTTGAGCGAACAGGGCATCGGATTTACGCTGTGAGACAAAGTACTCGGGGGGGAATCATAGGCTAATCTGGCCACGTCTTTCAAGACACCGGTAGTGTCTGAAGTCCTGAATACCAATGTGAGAAACGAGGGTCGCACGGAAGTAGACGATAGAATAAGAGAGTTCACATAGAACTTAGGCACTTTGGGGGAGGAGTTTTACCACTCGTACTTTGTTCATTCGCCCACTCTCAACTTCTACTATTCTAAAACTAAACTAACAGTAGAGATAGGTGTATAAGTAAACCACAAATTACCACATCCTGATCCTTCAATAGATCACCACACCTATCTCTGTATTCCCCGCATGCCCTTATTTCTCCGTACACTCCCGTGATAACAAAGGGAGGGCGTATCGGTGAGATTCAGTGTTGAACAATCTCCTGTATCCGTACCATCAGCATGTCTCCTGAACGATCCTTCACACTCCTGCAACAAACACAGCCAGGCGCATCTGTCCAACACGTAACGGGGTGTCAAGCCGGATCTCTGGGAAGAACGTCGGTTATAAGATTTGTCCCGTTCCCGGGTCAGGGGGTATATATCCCACTCTGTCGCACGGATGCCAAGAGTTGGGCGTATCGGGCTTCTCGACGATGCTCTTGTGGGGTAGCACAGCTAGGCTGCGCCCAGGCATAGAAAAAGGGAGCAGGCCCTGCTGTGCGAGAGTTTTAATTTGCATCCGCTGTGGGGAAGAGGTTTCCTTACTGGAAATTGCGAGGGTCGGTTATTTGGTGGTGAAGGGTTGCGAGGATCGATTGTACTTTCAGGTATGATTAGAGAATACGAATATGGGATGCATTGTTCCGCAAATCTTACAAGTACTACACTGCTTGGGTGTTGACGCTGCCTTTCTTAATAAGGGCCTTCCGACCTTTCTCTCGTCCAACAGGAGGCTAAAAGAGAATATGTTCTTAGTTTTCTCCCCGAAATCCAAAGGGGGAAATTCCGGACCTCCTAGGTCGTTCTCAATTATTCTAGTTTTTACTTGTCCCAGGCCACAAGTACCCGAAAATGAAGGGGGATCATTTGTATGGGGGCACAGACACGCACGGATATTTTGCCATATATTTCTTTAATCCCTGCCTTCGGGTACTTATGGCCTGGGACAAGTACGGTATCCGCGAATAGGTGCCGTTCCATATTAGAATCCCATCGAGTACCACGAGAGACGCTACTTGTAAAATAGTCATTGGGATGACCCCACAAGTTAACGGTTCTCTAGCGCACCAGCCTACCGTAAAAACCCGCTGTATCCACTATCGAAGATCTCAACTGTACGAGTATAATACTATAGCACCAAACCACAATAGACCTAGCACGGCAGGTTAACAAAATAACGAATACCAGTTAATGAGATCCAGCAAGCTCCCCCTCCCGAAGCTTTACTTTGTGTGGAAGGCACTATTCCTTCACAGGGTGTTTTGTCTCGGATTGGGAAAGTCAAGCGCCCGATCCCCAATACCTGTAGTGGATACAGCGGGTTTTTACGGTATTCTTCTTTTCGATCACAATCAACGGTTTGATATCCCGAATAGTTAATGCGACCCACAAGTACGGTACAGTGTAAGTTACTCGAGTAGTGATCTCGAATGGAAGCAAGGAAATTACCGTATTTCCCAAAAAGTGTGTTGAGCTACCGGTACACGTGTACCGGTACGCAAACGAGCACGGGGTGGAGGTGCACCTTGACATTATATATTTAGCTCAGGACTTAAATTGCTAGCCCCCTACCCGAGTGTCAAACTCGGCTTGCCGGTGTTACCAAGAGCTCGCCGTTAACTGGCAGAACTTAATCGAGTATTGGATAGCTTTCGTGTCACCAACAGACTGACCAACCAACCAACCATGGCAAAGTAGAGGAGTGAAAAAATATATTATCCCTTCGACCTTTCAAAAGTACTCCTCTCTCGTATCCATTCCGAATATTGCCATAGCAAATTGGATGCTCTAAGTCCTTAGCAGACTTCAGCCCGTGAGAGATATTAATCCAGTGCCTGTTACACAGGATGGGGCATTGCCAAACTGCTGACTGAGTCCACCGAAACAGTGTATTATAACTAAAGGTATGAAGGACGCTTGGGGCCAAACACTCGAGCACCATGGCACCCGGTCCTAGCATAGGGGATAAGCACTCTTTGAAATGGGAATTTATTCTACTCCCAATTGCCTGACGTTTGTAAAAACGACTGGTATTGCATACCACCAAAATCCTGAGGCTCCGGTCGATTTTTTGCCCATATGCAATAGCAGTCGTTTTTACAAACGTCAGGCAATTAGGAGTAGAAGTGAGGCCACTAACTGCGAATGGGGAGAGCCCAACCACGTTTTGTCGGGAACAGGAAAAGTGTGGTGTGGTCTGTTGCTTTTTTTGGAAGAATACGAGAGGATGGAGGAGGGAAAGAATTGAAGGACCGCGCAGCCCGGTGTGTGAGGCGAAGGGATCGGAGGAGTCCTTATTCCCATCAAAACTAGTCAAGGGGTTGAGTGGACCAATGGAAGAACGAACGAACAGACGCTAGAATTTTCGCCAAGAGAGTACTTGAGTATAGTGGAGCACAGCATGTGGTATCTCTCACCCACACTGCCGGGTATGGTCCTCAGTCCTAGCTGACATCATATCTACTTCTACCAGGGAATAAGTATATAAACTTCAACTACCACTTTCCTCTCCAACCTCCCTTACCCTTCGCCCACCGCTGCGCTCACACCCCACTACCTTCGCTACCAACCACCCCACAATATTCTCGATCTTTAACGCCCAATTTCAACTACCAGCCCAACACCAACCCCACAAGAAAAACGAAAATGCAATTCAAGGCCGTATTCCTCATGGCCCTCCTCACGGCTCTCACCAACGCCACCGCTGTCCCCAAGGGTGTGTCCTGCGATAGTCCCTACCACCCATGCAACATCGTAGGAAAGTATGAGAAGTGCTCAGACGAGTGGATGAGAGTTATGAAAGAGTATGTTTTTATTCCTTCCTTTGTCCGCTCGGCCGCCTGGGTCTCCGTCTGAGTTGTGAGACGGCTAACGATGGGAATAGGTGCGTGGACAGCGGGTGTATTAACTGGATCAGGGATCCTATGGCAGATTGTTATTATTGATACTGCTTAAGTTGGTGTAATCGGGAGAGATATTATGCGCCGTACGGGAGGAAGTGAAGGAGGGGGTACAGAAGTGTTTGGGGGGGTAGGAGGGTAGAAACTATTCAAAGAACAAAACACTTCTCGGTCTTTACATATATTGTACTCTCGTTTCTGTGAGGTCGCTTGCGGTTCTGTTAATTACTTACTCACGGGGTGCCGTGGGGACTCAACTATGTGATTCCCCCCTATGTGCGCGGTTATGGAGCGTGTTGGAATAGTATAGCGTAGCCGCGACCCTTATTGATAGGATAAACTCAGGAGCACACACGGAACTCACAGAGATAGTGTACCGTAGTGGTTTTTGATTCCCCGATGGGCGGGAATAAAAATACCGTTCTCCAAAAATGCATTTTGAGTACGGTAGTGCCAAGGGGTGGATTTGTCTACGCTGCGGATTTCAAGCTCTATCATGTGCCCAGCCGTTTAATCCCGAAGGGTAGCATGAACCGGCGGAGATGTATCGTGACTATTCAAGGATTATACATTATAGAGATCTATTTGTCGTTTTCTGGTTATGCAAAGATAATTCTCTGTTGGTAGTGCCCCGAGTGGGAGTTCGCACAAAAACAGCATTTGGTATGGTAGGTTGGGGGCGAGTCGGGATTGTGAGTAATTATATCGGCACTATTAGTGAGAAGATCTAACCCAGCACAATCCTCTCCTATATCTAATCCTGGAAGTTCTCTGATTCTTTTGGCTTTCTCCTACCTGTTATAGGCTTTTGAAGTCTCCTAAACTAAGCTTCGCCCCTCATTAAAATCAATACCCCAGCCTAAGCCTAGGTATGCCGCGCATGATTACTACTTCATGAATAGCTGTTAACATGTAACCTCGATGGATATATTACCATAGCCCCAGTTACCACAGTGCTCAAGTAGTAGTTAGAGATTGTAACCCGATTCATCAATAGTATAGTAATTCCAAGCGGCTAATCCGTCCGGCTCTGGGCACCGTCGGACTCACCCAGGCTTGTTCAGAGACGACCGGGCCGGACCGTGAGAAAGCAGCTTTCTAAAGCCAAATCTGGGCCCGCCCCGGGCCACCCTTAGGCTTTATGTTATGAGTGATGGCGTGTTTGGACCCTGACCCTAATATACAAAATATTTCTTTCTGTATATTACCAAGGTTGAAACATGCTATCACTCATAACCCAATGTTGACCTTATGGGCACTGGAAGCTCGCATGTCGGTGGAGGATATGTTGATCTTAACTCTATCTCCGCACTTATGGGGAAATGGATAGCCTTATATACACAAATCAGAAATGATAGAAATTTAGGGAAGAATTGGCTAGAGAAAGTACCAAGACTAATTTTAATCCACCGGAAGTGATGGAACGGTCATTAGCACAATTCTTAAAAGGGACAAGAGGTAGGAATGTGGTCACGCAGTGTATATATGAAGATGGTAGTTGTTGATCAGTTCGTAACATTGGTGTGTCTTAAGTGTGAAATCTATAGCACCGTAAGCTCCGTGTTTTATTCTCATATTCCGAGTGATTCTCCGTGAAAAGCCTGCAGGTCGTTCACAGATTCTGCAGACTACCTAGACATCTGTGGATCACGCAGTCTAAATTAGGCTTTTGCATAATTGGAATGCTTGGTCTGGGCATCTACGGGCTTTGTGCTGGGCTGCTTCGGGTTTGGCTAGCAGTTGCCTGGGCGTTGCCGGGCTTTGGAGGGAGTCTGCGGTTTCCGTTGGATTGACCCAGGCTTTTTAAAACCTCCTGCTTACCCGTGATCCGGGCCATGGTCCGGACTGGAAGTTTGGGATCACTGTTCATCAAATTCAATGAAATTTTGGAATTATATTCAATTTGAAGTTAGTATCAAGGCTAGCCTCTATTAGTATTATATTAACACCCACTAAAATCTACTGGAAAGAGCATTGAACATAGTACCGTAAACTCTGGGTAAATTCGACCCGCGGCCATGCCATACTTCTTAAGGAAGCGACTATTACTCTTAAGGACTGACCCCATGGTGAATTGGTCTTTCCGGGGATGATAGTAACCACCAAGCAACTAATAGCGACGGGTCGAGTTTACCCAGAACCTGCTGTGCACTAGAACCGTTACCTAGTGCTGAACTATAAGGCTACTAAACTCAGATACTATTTTAAGAGGGCAGTTAATAGTCTCCAATCATACAGCTGGGGGTTACCTAGCTGTGGTAGAAATATTCTTAGACCTAGTATCAAATGAATTCTGGCTAGTATATAAGACTCCTCTTGATGAATGGCATATCCAGCTAATCTGAAGGCTGTTAGAGTGATAAAACTGTGGGATAATGAAGTATTAGATAAGGTAGGCTTTGATACCTAATTGTCGGAAGAGATAAGTTGGTTGTTTAATTACAATTTAGCCCCCCCCGGAAGCGGCGGATGCGTTCGGGTCAAGTATACATCGTAGCATTAAGCATAGCTTTAAGGCAGTCAACGCATAGTCATTCAAGAGACTTAAAGAAAACCCAAAAGTAGTCTTTTCGTTTTAATGAGCTATTTTTATGTTGCGATTTTTCTCTCTAATCCTCATAAGATCATAATATGTTGGCGTGGAAATAAAACCTATGAGTGTTTTTATTGCTATCTGCTCTTTTTGTTAACTTATCATTGTATGTGATGCGAGGAAATACACTTGTATATAATTTAACTTTACATTTCTCATTCGTTGAGCATTTGCAGAATTTCTCCCAACATTTGGCCTGATTCCTCTATTATTACTGTTTTATATTCTCCTTTGATGACAAGTATTCGTAAGGTGTTTAACTGGTCCTAGTACCCTAAAACACATCGGTTTTTAGTCTAAAAGTGGCAACCAATACTGAATTTTATCAGGGCACCACACAATAGACATGGCTACCATCTGGTCCAAGATCCAAACTTACCGTATTTTCTCAAGAGACGCAAACTTGGAAGGGCCGTCTGCTGAGCGGAACTTTAAACCGCAACGCTGTTGGCATTCATTTTGCTTAATAATACATGTTAATTATGTCCTAATGTGGTTAACATCCAATGTATTTGGCATTCTTGGCAAATAAACCATTCTTCTTGGCAGCTTTAATAGCCCATTACTTTCTGGAGCTCGATTTGATAACTCTTCAACCTTAAACTTCTACACTACAGTGCTGAAAAAGTTAATCTCCCCATTTCTAAATCTCTGGCTGATCATCTATCGAAAATTAGAGAGGGATAAAAATAAACGTTGTTGGGGGAACCTTAATAGTTTGAAGTTCGGCATTTCTCGGGTTGGAAAGTGCTCAGGTTGAAGGTTTTCCCAACCACACAGCACTCTTGTCCTTGCGTGCATACAGGACTTGACCGCGTGCTGAGCCCCACTGCGAACCCTATCCCAATGAAATACCCTTACTTCATTTCCCTACCCTATCAACTCCTCTACTGGTATCCAACGCTGCATTTCTACATTGCCGATCCTTTATTACAATGCATCCGTATAGCCCTTCGCACCTGTTACTCCCAAATTATGTGCGAAATGATGTTTCTACACTTGGGTTATGCTCCGTAATGGGTAGTCTGATCATTGCGGTCGTCGGAAGCACCTGGATGTTTGTTAGAAGGGGCTTGTCGGCTGCAGACAAAGCCATCGTCTGCTGGTTCTTAATTTGTAGGTTGTTGGTGTTAAACATAATTGTTCGCGCGCGCTCTGCTTACTCGTTGGCATTTAGCTGGCCTACTACACGTCTTGTTCGAGGGTGAGTTTATCGAGCTTGAACCCAAATTAGTCAATTGACGTAGAGGAAAAATCAGGGTACTTTCTAGTTTACCACGCGACTCTTCTTTCGAGAATTGACCTACCAGCTCAGCTCTGGAAAGAGTACGCGATCAGCGATTCTAGATATCTTTCCGGGGATACGTTTGTGCTCGCGATTGAGCGCGTCACGGTAGTACGCGAGAATCCTTCCCGACATGGAGGGGGCGCATTCGAAATGTAAGGGAACTGACCTGTGTGGGCGTCTACATGAAGTTTCTCTGGGGGCCCCTTTGCCTTATGGCGGCTGCAGCTACAGCCAAGGGCAGTTACAATAGGCACGCTTTGCAGATGCTCGGGAGTATGGCGCATATCTACGGATGCCTTCTTTACCTTATGACCTCCTGGGAAGAGGGACATCGTCATAGTGGGTGCTTTCATTTCCCCCCTTATTCGGGTAGTGTATTCTGTACGCCTGAGGCAACTTCTAATGGATATGCAGGTCGCCCGGAGCCCTATTACTTTTGGCTATATTTTGTTGGGTTTAATGCGCCCTGGATAATAATTCCTACTAGTGAGCTACGCATCTCGTATAATCCAACGCTTCACAGTAGCTAATTTACCTCAGTTTTGATATACCGCTCTTGCGCAGAAATTGCGGGAGTGATGAAAGGTGCCCAAGAGTTGGAAGGAAGGAGGCAAGGCTAGTATCTTAGAGCCTGTTTGGTTACGACGGTTCCGTTCCGTTCAGCGACCGTTTCCACTGTAAAAGAGTGTTCTTTCCGTTTTGAAACAGAAGGAAAGGGACCTTTTGTATGGGGGAACGGAACGGAACCGTTGTAACCAAACAGGCTCTTAGTGATTGCCGACATCAGCCCTGCCCCAACATGCAGACAGTTGGCGCCAGGGCTCGGGAAAATTACCGCTAGCGCTATAACAGTAATTGATCCGAACAATACATCCTACGGCAACCAGAGAAAAAGATACACTCTCATTTTCAGGTACTTTGTGCTATAATACGGTATGCAAGTAACAAAAACCCCCGGTCGCATGTAACAGGGAGTCCAATTCGGGTACTCTCATGCGGGAGTTTTGTCGGCGGAACCACAGGAGTGAAAGAAAATAGTTGGACAACGCCGCCGCCCCACCAAAACCGGGGTTATTAGAATAATCACCCAACCAAAGGATACCTAAAACTCAAATCATTGCGCGCACGGGTTCGATGATCTCCGGAAAACAATTGGATTTTAGAAATCTTTCGTCATGTGTCCGCATTTGTAACTGCTGGATGGAATTTCCTTACAATGGTGTGCCATGATTGTCACCCTTTGGTACGAGAGCCGGAGGATCATTGTGTTGAGATTCTACTTGAAACGACATGTGGGATGGAAATGCTATCTATATTCCTTGAACACTAAGATAAAGTGGACAAGTGTATGAAATCATTTGTACCCCTATGCTGACCTTGGGTTAATACTACAATGCGAAAATTCCATATTATGATGTATGACTAGCCTTGCCCCACTATTTTCTTTATTGCCGCAACCACCCAAGGCGTCAAAGTCGTATTAGGGAACTCACTGGTAGGTGTAGTACTGCGCGTCCCGGCTGCCCGTTTCAAGGTTACTCAATACTGAAATATAGCATTCGACGTATAGAGGTAGAGCCGATAAAAGGTCCAAGTCAGGCCATTGCCCCTGCCCCTGCCCCCATCAGTTGATGCCGACTGTCCATGTGATGTACCGTAGTTGCACTTGGATGCGGGAGCGAATGAGAAGTAGAAATTTGAAGGCTTAATCAGAGGAAAGAGTGCATGGATTCCAGGTGCTACTACGCGGCCAATCATGACATTTACTCTTCCCGGGCCTCGCCATCACCGAATGTTGGGCAGCGTGTCGCGAGTGCTATTGGGTTGCTTCACCTCGTCAGGCAACGGCATAAGCAAGGCCAAAAGCTAGCCTCTCTGCATACCCTGGTACCTCGCCTATATTAGTTTCACCCGAACGTGACTGGTAGCTAGCTTCTATGTGAGAAACGGGGTTCTATGGATAGATACTGGAGTGGGCACCTATCGTGCCTTTCACTTACCGTAATTGTAACGCTTACCGGTTGCGGAGAAGAAATAGAAACCCTGTCTGGGGGGTCTTCCTAGAAGCGCAAAGCTCGTTTTCAACGTCGTCCTACCGGCTCACCAGTACCAAGACAGCCTTGCGACACCGGATACCATGATATCAGGGAGCTTTAAAGTGCTGAAACGTAACCGAGCCCTAGGCATGAAGAATCTTTTCTAATGCGTTAGCTTCGCGGTTCGGATTGTGGTCCGCTTGACGAATGAGGAAGGTCAGTACGAGTGATAGTATATGATCAAGTCTCACATAATAGCGTTATTCAATCGTCATTTGACTTGATATAACACCTCGCAGGGGGGGATAAGCAGGCACACGACAGCTTTAATGGAAAGTCGGTTGTAGGGATGAAAGCTGGCGAGGCTCATTTCCCCCTTACTTCCATCCTTCCCCCATCAGTGCCAAATTAGCCTTTCCCTCAACAAATTGTGACTTGACGACAGGCTAAAACCCTAGCCCATGGGTATTTGTGATTCGTGAGGAACTTATGGCAAGCGTAATTTGCCAGCGCACCCCACCAATTTTCAAACGAAAGGTCCCTGACCGATGGACCAGATCCAGAAAGATTGTCTGCGGAGGTTTCCGGATGTCAGTTTTTTTCAAATATGCAAACGATTATTCGGATACTTGTCCGCTTGATCGGTATTTCGTGTCGGATTGCAGGAAGAGGTATGATTGATTCCTTGATTTTTTGATTCACCGCCCGGAATTGTGGAGTGGTGAGCTTCTGGATCCTGTGTAGTACCTCAATTGATATATTTGGGCAAAAATGGGAGTTTTCGCATGTAACTCTTCTGCTCCTGGTGGCTATTTTAAGAGCGTACTACCTGCGGGCCACAGGCGACCCTTGTTCCTAAGGAGCCGATGCAAAGCGTTTGGATATATTTGAGTATGATACGATTCGACTCGGTAATCTTATCGAGTTATGCATTAAGATAACGTGCAGGTATCAACCCGCTCACGAGGCGTCCAATTGGTCTCATTGGGGGCGGATATCTCATATCTTCCACCCTCAGGTTTTTTGCCCAGAGAATCGACCATATTTTCCAATAGCGACAAGGAATGTGGGGTTGGCAGCAGGCATCATCCTGAGGAGAGGGGGAGGGGAAGGCGGCGGTGGGGAAGGAGAAGAGGGGGCATTTCGTCCCTCATTGAAGGGTTACCCCGAGTCTATCTATCTTGATTAACATACAAACACTGCCCGCGATTTGTGAGGAAATATGAAAGGAGGCTAACGACATGCGGAAAGCATCGTGATCCTCCGATCTCAATTGATCGACATTTGAAGCTCTTGGCACCCTTTTTGTTCGGAATATAGCGGCGCTGGGTCACTTGTCTTCGGCAGTTGTTATCGCACCACCCAGTACTGTACAGTACCGTACCGTATAGTTCTCGAACTAAAGAAGTAGGGAACGAATCAGAAGACAAAGCGGGGAACCTACCATGAGGGCACAACTTTAGCTACATGTGCTCTAAGCAGAGGACTGTGTAATGATTTCGGATGACTCGCGATATAAGGAGGAGCCAGCCCAGGTATATTTTTTCCCCCCTGCTGAAAAAAGATACATTGGTGTGATCGTAGTACTGCGAGCCGATCTGAGTTGCCATGCTATCTTGCGCGGGGCCAATGGTTTAGGCCCCCATGCTGTGGTTTCGTTTGTTGGAAATCATATCCCCGTGTTTTCCTCCACTCGCGGCGGTGGTGGTTAAGGTGGCATGAGCCCCAACGATCATCGTGGGCTTGTCTGTTTCGACTCTATTTCGCCGCCGCCGCCTCCAACAAAAAGTAGATCTCGTAGGCTCTTAAATTTCTCTTTCCTAAAATAGCATATGCTAGATAGCTATTGGAAGTGTTAAGAGGCTTAACAACTAGCACTCTGTGCAAGGACGGTACAGTAAATCTAGGTGGACAAAACCCGCAGTGGGTAGTGCGAAAACCGGTTCGGACATCCACATTTGGTCAGGTACCAATGACGCCCTTCCTGCCACAGCTCGCGCTAGCGCCTAACCTTCATCGCGGTCGTTCTCGAAAACTCTTGCGCGGTGAGTGGGGTTGCGTTGGAGATGAGCCCTGCCACTCTGGGGGTAAATGTTGTTCTGTGGCCCCCGAGAAATCCGTTCCCTCGCCTCGCAGGTACTACTGTTCACGGGGTGTCTCTTTTCCTGCCATTAAGCCTAGTCTGGCACTTATAATGATATCTTGCGAAATGGAATACATTTGACATTGCACAGGCCCGTCCCCACGTTATGGTATCCTAGTGAACCTGCACCGCCGGCATATGCCCTAGGGAGTGGTATCCAATCCAATAACAGCCCCCCAAGCCCGAGCATGGTAAATGCACGATAATAGGTCCACATGGGTACAAGACGAAAAAGAAAAAAAAGCTGACCTCTTATTTATCCTTGCTTGTGTGCGTAGGGATCTCGTGCAAGGTCCGAATCTGAACGTTTAATGTTGGGGGCTCAAATAGCGGTGCCACAAGCCGGGCGGAGAAAAAGAACCGCTGAAACGAAACACAAACTTATTTGTAGACGCGTTAAGTGGTATCGCATGTTATATTGCCCCCACCCTCAGCATGAATAGATAGTGTAACGGCAATGGAATAATCTTTGATTACACGCGTGCATGAGTTCACCGTATCCCTCGCGCATTTTAATCTTGTAGTTGGTGAGCGCTCAGGACCTGACCCATGCATGCCCCTGTGTACAGTACTTGAATATCTCTAGCGCGGATAGGTTGTAAGGCTGGGAAACGCGGTCTGTACAGTGCGATAGGAAACTAGAGTCACTTCTGCAAAGGCAAGGCATACTAATTACATATGCGCAAAATCAATTAGGAAACCAGGGTCTACAATGAGGCTCGCCGAGGAGGCCTCATAATCGAACACTGACGATAAGACTTGCATTCATGCGTCGAATTTGGTAACCACGATGGATTTTCTAGTCAAGGGACCGTGAAAGGTAAGTCCAGACATAAGACTTCAACCCCGAATAGACCAAAGGTGTTTGGGTACCTGATATGGAATGCATACGAACGAGAATGAATCAGCAAGGATTTTGCAACCCCCGGGCCGAGTGCTGTGTGTTTGGGCAGCGTCTGTGACGTTATCACTTTGGCGATTGGGGATAAATATCAGACTCCCCCCGACAGGAATCTGCCCTCTTCACATTAACTCAAACCCACTTTCATCTTTGACGGTGCAAGAGAGCCAATTCCTGTCTCGAAATTTAATCGGACCCCTCCCCCCCCAAAAGTCACCCACTCACCATTATATCAACTCCACCACCTCTGAACCAGCATGGCACCTCACTCTCTTGAGCCAACTGAGGAGGCCCCTAGCTACGATATCAACCTGCCCTATAAGCCTACCTCCGGAAAGGAACAACTCAGATACGAGGAAGTCTCTAAGTATCCACAATACCTCCCGCAATGGGAACCGGTATTCTTCCAACCATGTCCGGAGTTCGATTTCATCGACCCTGCCCTACGCGCCGACAAAGAAAAGAGAACTCTTTTGAAAGACGCACAAATCAAGCACATCAGCCCCAAGATGGGCAGCGAGCTCTCCGGGGTGCAGCTCTCATCGATGTCTGACGCTGCCAAGGACGAATTGGCTCTCCTCGTATCGGAGAGGAAATGCGTCGTTCTGCAGGACCAGGACTTTGCCGACTGGGGCCCTGCCAATCAGCAGAACTTCGCGGCATACTTTGGCAAGCCCAACTACCAACCGGTGACAGGGTCTGTTCCAGGCTTCCCTGGATTCCACATTATTTATCGAGACGGCAATCAGGCCGAGATCGACAAGTTCTTCGAGCACAAATTGACCTCTACGCTATGGCATCAGGATGTCAGTTACGAACGTCAGCCTCCGGGATACGTGATCTTATGCATTCTGCAAGCACCGGAAGTCGGCGGTGATACGGTCTTTGCGTCGACCACCGAGGCCTACAAGTAAGTTACATCACCTTGCTGTTCTGATCCAGATCTCACCAGGCCCTGCATTTGATTTTATATGCTAACCCCACGCCGTAGCCGCTTATCCCCGGGCTTTCAGTCAATGTTGGAGGACCTCAGGGCAACCCACTCTTCGGAGAAGATGTGTAATTTTGCGAGGGCGAACGGAGGGCTTTGTCGCAAGGATCCAATCCGCACCTCTCACCCAATTATTCGCGTGCACCCGGCCACAGGCGAAAAGTCACTTTTCGTCAACGGGGAGTTTATTCGTGGAATTGATGGGTGGAAGGACCCTGAATCAGAAGTCCTTCTCAACTTTTTGATCGACCACATAACCAAGGGACATGACTTCCAGGTCAGACTATCGTGGAAGCCGAAGAGCGTTGTTATTTTCGACAACCGTACCACTTGTCGTGAGTAGCCGCAGTCAGCTCAGCTGTTGCCCAATGAGAGAGTAGAGTGGCTAACATTGAGACCTAACTTAGACACTGCAACCGTCGATTATGATGCACGGTCAGATAAGGACAGACACATGTTTCGCTTGGCCTCTATGGCAGAAGTTCCCATTCCAGTGAAGAAGTAATCGGTCACATGAAGTTGCGTGCATACTCTGTGCAGGAGCTGCAAGAGATTCCTTCGTCTCTTTTTTTTTTTCCTTCTGAATTGTTTTAGTGGGACTCAGTTGTCCTTTATTCTTTTATTTTAATTGGCTTTTTTTTGTGATGTGCCTGGAAGGACAAGGATGTATCAGATACCATACCCCTCTTTTTGCCCACTTTTTTTCAACCCCATTTTGTTTTCTGTCGCTTTTTCCATTCCCTTTTTTACGCAAGTTGTTTTTGCACATAGTGCCCGTATCGTATCATTCATCCTATATGATTTCTTGTGCCCGCCTCTCTTACTCGTACAGTGACAAACGAGAAAAAATGTTAAAAATATCAATATGCCACCCTCCAAAAATGCTCCAACGCCCCTCCATCACCCCTCACTCAATCGATAATATGCAACCAGACGTCATCTCTATGCATCCTAGACCCGTGCCCCAGAGCGGCGGTAATCTGTAATCTGAAGATTAGAGATTCTCTTGTCTTGGTCCCGGCCATATGGTCGAACTAGTGATTTATGCCATGTTGCAAAGGCCCACGCCGCTCACAGATACCGGAACATATATTGCTCAGACCCCGCTACCAAAAGTGACACCTCATCATCACCAATTCCCTCTAAGCAATCATAATGAGTCTCACAGCTCCCTCAGAGAGTACGCCGTTGTCCCATTTGTTCTCCCTCGAGGGCAAGGTGTGTCTAATTACAGGAGGAAACAGGTATGATCCCTCTCTTTTTTTCCCTATCCTTTCCCCCTCGTCACTCCCTTCATTCCACCCACCCCCTTACCTGCCACCTCATCCTACGAACGAATGTCTTCAACTGGGAACGCCAAAGTAAACGTACCATGTGCTTGTCGGGCATCTTAGAGGAATTGGACTTGCAGTGTGCCAAGGCTACGCAGAAGCCGGGGCTGCAGGCATTGCCATCATACACTCCTCCGCAGCAACAGCCGAGCTCGCAAGCGAACGCGCAACAGAAATTCAAAAGAAACATCCGAAAACAATCGTCAGGATATATCGCGCGAACGTGGCTATCGCTAAAGATATAGAAGACGCCACGAAACAAGTCTTCTCAGATTTCGGTCGATTGGATGTGGTGGTCGCCAATGCGGGGGTTTACACAGAAACTCCCGCGTTGGAAATGTCATCGGAGGAGGCCCAGCAGGTTACAGGGGTTAACTATTTTGGTCCCCTGTACACTGCCCAAGCAGCCGCCAGGTAAGTTAAGATAAATTCGTCAATGGAAAGGGGGAAAAAATGATGGGAGGATAGTAAAAACAGAGACATAACACAGCTATGATGATCATCTGACTTTTTTCTTTCTTCCCTATGCATGAGATTCGTGTTCTTGACTAAAAAAAAACCGCTTGTTGCAGGATCTTCAAGGAGAATGGCGGAGGAAAGATAATAATGACAGCTTCCATAAAGTAAGATTCTGGAGTCGAACAGATCCTGGTATACAGTTACAAATTATGGCTAATCACATGATAGTGGACATATTGTTCTCCGACCCCAGTATGAATCAATTGTATTCCCCCACCTCCCCAAATGCGAATAATTATAGCTTACGGGCTGGCTAATCGGGAAATAGTACTGTGCGACAAAAGCGGCTGTATGCCATTTGACTCGAGCGCTCGCGGTAGAGTTCGCCCAATGGAATATTCAAGTCAATGCGATCAGTCCTGGCTACGTTGATACGGAAATGTAGGTGTTTCTGGTCAATTCCGTTTTCTTTTGAGGGGTAGCCCGCCGTACTGGATATTTCTAACCCTCCGCAACACCACGACGCAGGACAACCGAGCTCGCAAGCAAGAACCCCGAGCTCCTCAAGGCCTGGATGGCGGATTGCCCGGCGGGGAGGCTATGTAAGGTGTGGGAACTCAAGGGTGTATACGTGTTTCTGGCGAGTGGAGCGAGTTCATATGTGACCGGAGCGGATTATGTCATTGACGGTTAGTTTGGCCCTTCCCGGGATGCTCACAATTCAGTTTTCGCTTACATGCGTTTAGGGGGACACACCTGCCATTGATGATGCACAGGATACACTCCCACACGGCTTAGAATCAGGTATGGTGTTATATGGAGGGGGGGATGGTATTGCGTAGTGGCGAGGCAATTATATTATAGCGAGTGACTGAATATGACTTCTACTCTCCAAGCGATGTTAAGAAGGAAGATTACATCCTAGTCAATGAAAAAGCATTGTTTGCAAAACGCAGAGCGTTTGGGGGCGCTCTGCTACCTGAACGTACTCGTAAGTGGGGCAGCGTGTTTTCAGCCTTGCCGCTCTTGTCCGGTAAAACCGGCAGCCTCGTTATCATGTGAACTGCACGCGATTTCGTTGTGAGGGGATTAGGGCAATGCCGGTCGTGTACCATTTTATCATACTGCAAGATGCATCCAGATTCGGTACCGGTGGTCTACTAGAGTGATTGCGCGCAGAGATGTTCCACGCTGTAGAAGAACTTGTAAGGCTGTCATGCACACCACGCTGAGATGGGTAAACTAATCGAGGCAATATTGATTACTCGAGCGGTCCATGTACTAGTACTGTGCACCAGCTGGCCAGGATTTTCGAGAGCTAGTTGGGGGAGCGGATACTGTTCCACGGCGCTGGTGTGCATAGTGAGAGCAGTCTGCACGGGGTGGGCTTGCAGGCCGCTGCTTTGAGAGCAATGGAAATGATTTGATTTCCTGGCTAGCAGGTCTACCGCCCGGGCCGCACGGGACAAGGACTTCACTGCGCGACAGCCAACCACGGAAGGGATTACCGGGACTGTGGAGTGAACAAAGGGGGATGAGTGGAGAGTGCATATGCGCGTGATATCTATATGTTGGCACGTCAGGGGACCCTTTCCACGATCGTATGCCTTCTAGAACAATACCGGCACTGTACTAATACGGCGCCAAGTAGATTCATTTATCTGTGGGTCATAGTACTTGTACAGAATAATGTTCCGAATGTGGGAGGTGTGGCAGGTGCGGAGGGTCGAGCTCACGGGCCCAAAATACGCGCTACGCCCACTTATTCTTATCTAATACTCGTACATAGTTAGCTAATAAATGGGCGCGTCTACGGGAATACTGGGTCCGCTCCTAAGGGGCCGCCCAGAAGCTGGGCATTGTCGTAGAGCACAGCTTGGAGCATAAATCCCACGACCTAGGTCGGGAGGGGAGAATAGAAAGAGGTGTGGAAGCTGCGGCTGGGTGGGGCATACCTCGGAACGACGTTCACAGGATGGCAGCCCCCGCCTCGCCCGTTGGTTGGCACTTCGGTTACCGAGGGTTTATTTTCCTTACTCGAGCATAGTTCATGGGGGGTAGCTGCCTTCCGCATTCTAGTAGTCCCGGTCATGGCAATACGGTATTAACTGTGTGTTCGATCAGGTGACCCGGGGGTAAAAATCTCTCGTACAACACGCCGCAACCTTGCTTCTCAGCATTTGGTGTGACAGTTAGCGGGGAAATGTATGGAGCTCATTCCCTGGCCTCTGCACGCGCATCAACCGTGCCTCAGCCAGAGGCGAGTGGGATACAAAACAACCCCTGTTGCGATAATATGCTCCGGTGCCCTTGTCTACGGACTCACGCATTGCAGCTGGAGAGTACTCGTACTCTTCCCAGGCGAGAAGTGCCCAGACATTGAGGGTATAATTTTGTTTTGCGCACACGGATACGCCCGGATGAATTGCCATATACTCAAGTATTTTTCCACCCTGTGTCCTGGTACCTTTTGCTGGGACGAGTGCAAGTAGAGAGAATGAAACCCGGTTCCAGTCCAGTTCTCCAGATTGTAAAAATTGGAAGAAGCCAGCGGTAAACTGGGATATTTGCCTATGGCCTGATTCTTTCTCCCTTCATAGCCGAATATCCTATCGATACAATGCGACCTGGCATATCTTCCGAGGTGCCGCAAACAACTTGAGCAATACGGTGAGGCGAAACCTGGTCTCACTTTTTTAAGACATGATGTGAGTGGTGCGGTGCCACGCTGAATACTAAAATCAGCCAGACCTGGTAATATCTCTTAGCGACCTGGTTCACGGAAAGCCACCTCCAGCATTATGAGAGATCCCCACATACCGGTCTCAGGCGAAACCCCTTTGAAGTCAGGTGACGATAATACGGGAACCGATAACGCAAGTCAGATCTGGTTGGACCGTTTAAGCTTGGCTCTGGGCTCCGGTAGAGAAAATCCCAAAAGTTCCTGTGTCACACCCGGCATTCGTTCCCCTCCCGATAGATAGCCGCAGGGTGTGATAAGGGGAAGCAGGGGTGGGGCAAATTAAAGATTGGGACTGAGTGACATTGATGATGCCCGTGTTGCAACTACGGCTTTTGGTTGTCGCACAATGCCAATCATTAATTTGCATCTAAAGTAGAGTGGTACTTGTACTCGAGTATTACCTTGCTAAAAGCCACATGCCGGTAGGCTTTTTTTCATATGGCCCACCGTCTCCAAGGGATGTCCATGGCAATTACTCTTCTTTGGGTCAATCAGCCATAGCTCTCAGGCTTTGCTGACCACGGAGAAGAATATGTGGCTCTCGCGTCTGCAGCGCGCTGCTTAATTACCGGCACCCTTAGACCCCGAATCCCATGCTTGCAGGCTGGATAATATCAAGAGCAGCAGCTATTAATGCCCTATTTATCACTAAACGAAAGCCCGGCATAAGAGGCATTGAGGCTCCTGGAAATGGATCCTTTATCGTATAAAATGCATCGCACAGCCTTGAGCTACCCTGTTTGGGATATAACCTAAGGATTACGTTTCCATGGACCCCTGGCTATAAGTCATAATTGGCCTGATCTTGTACGCCCACCTTAATTATACGTGTGCAAACGAATTCCTCCAGCAAGGACTCTTCACTGATCCAAGCACTGCTCAAGAGCCGGCAGTATCGCTGGCTGCATAACCTGTCTTGCCTGGTGAAATTAGATCTTACCCGGGATATACACTGCCAGTCCTAATTTTTATCAATCGCATACTGTAGATATCCAAGGATAACACTAAAGCCTGCTCGCTGTGTTACAATAAGCAGCCGAAAATAAATCATCGGTCTTAATCCTCATGGGAGCTTTATCCAAGGCTGTTGATATTAATGTTCCTTCAGTGAGCCAAGGCGGAATTTCGACTCTGAGGTGGTTATTTACATTCCAGGTAATGTGTGAGAGGTACCCTCCGGTACCGTATCGCACACGATAGATACTGGAGCGTAAGGTGTCTGATCTGGCTCGGGGGTTTTTTTTGGGATTATTTCTCCATTGCTTGCTTTAGAAGAGCGAATAATATTTCATGATGGAATTTGCCGAGCTGGAAATGTGGATTGCGTGGCTTATGGAAATAAAGAGAAGGACGCGTCATACTGTAGATGTTGTTTGCTCGATAGGGATGGTTGCTTGCTAGATTATGCGGCTTGTGTAATGGAGCCTATTTGAGGGGATGGCTTTTTCACTGTTTCTCTAGGCTGGGTATTGATCAAGGGTATTGGAAGATATTGTAGCATTACTTAAGAACATTACCGGCCTAGCAGTGGGACAACTATCACCGGTTAGTGTTACTTTAAGTTGGGTTTTAGATGTTTGGGATTTCTTGGCACTAATGCATTTAGATTATTGGGTATTGAGTTGATTGTGGCTGGTGGTTTGTGACCGGAGATCTTTGTTCATAGTGTGCATTGATATTCTCCTACCTGTAGGGTGCAAGAAAGTAGCTCTACTCGAGTACTAGCCTTCGGTAGTCAGTTTTCGGTAGGCAAATTTCAGCTGTATCATAGTGTAGGAGTACTGTACGATAACGGCAGACAGTATTTTGCAAACTCCTCGATTCCAGGTAGCCGCGTGCTCTCCTCTGAGATCAAAGTCCGGGCTCGTTGTGTAACCGTAACCATCAGGTGAACCATCATTGACCCCATTGACAACATCTAATCATAACTCTAAAGAAGGGAAATGGACAAAAGAAAAGAAAGGAAAGAAAGTAGATAATATATGTAGCGGGCTAAAATCAGGAAGAGCGTACTTTATCAAAGCCTAGTTAAATACATCCAAATCGACAAAAGCCTTGGCAACACCAATCCTACACTCGGTAATTATTAATAAGGTGGGAATATGCGTGGTAACGCCCGCGAAAGGGTGCAAATGAGAAAGGATAAGGAACAAATGAAGGGGGCAAGGAGGAAACGCCGGTTGAGCGCGAACGAGGGGGTTGATGGGGTGCTGTTTGAATGGGTATTAGTTTTTCTTGGAGGGCATAAGTGCTTTATGGGAGACATGGAAGGGAGTTGAGCCAGCACGGATAGTTTTGTTGAGGAGAGGGAGCTATCTGCGAAGTTGGGGACGTGGCCCTTGAGGTCAGACACCCCTACCCTGTCATGGTGGCGAGCTGGGGTATTGGGGTCTGTAGCGGCGATACTGGGGTCATGACTTCCGGATTACATGTCCACGGCACACTCATCCCCATACCCAACGGGCGGCGGTGTGAGTGAGTGAGTGTGTCTAGGCTCCACGATTTGTTGTGTAGGGATTGATATAGTTCCGTGAGGTCTTCGCGGTCTCTTCAGGTTCAAAAATATTGTTCACATTTCGTACAAGGAAATTCTCGTTTTCTAATTCCAAGAGTCTATCTACAACTTATTCCTAATACTTACAAGATTAACTAAAAACCAATTTCAAGTTATTATCAGACGAATAGTAATTGAATCATGAATTATCACTTTTGTGTTTCAACAAAGCGCAGGTGGGAATATGTGGCTTCTCAGGATCTAATTACTTGCGGTTGACCACATCGGATGCCACTAGTAGATGAATGTGGAGATGGAAGTGTCCTAGTGCGTCATGTTAGGAGAGTGGTCGATATGGTATAGGGCACAGTGTCCGGTGTGACTGCTAAGTCCATTGTGTATATTAGTAGCTCTTTCCTGCACGAGATGGGAAAAAGGAATGTAGTGGTGGGCTTCCCTTTTTCACCGAGATTCAAGCATATGTTACAGAAGCATAAGTTAACCCCCAATGGCCTCTTTGGTTGTTTCAGTTCAGGACCATTCCATTGTGAAAAGGGTTGACCAATACAAACGTTGTTGCTAATTTGGCATAGTTCGCACCCAGAGAAACATGTTTAAATCAATGGTCGAACTGTCGCCCCTAAACAGCGATTCATTTCACTCCTTGCGGAACGAAAGGGAAACGGCCATCTGTATGAGACAACAGAACGAAACAGCAACCAAACATGCACTCAGAATTATAGCATGTTGTCCTTATACCTACTTATGCTGTAGTATCATGCTCGAACCTTCCATCACCACTCACACCTACCATAGCTCTTGTTATTAAACCACCATTTTGCCTACCAATAAATGTACAGTACGCACTTCTTCTCTCCATCTTCTTTCCCCCTCCTAGTCGTGCGGCCCACTCGACAATCTCGAACATGACATCTTAGCACACTAGAGTAGAGTAGACATGGATCAAGGGTCCTGGAAATGTTCCCCTATCTATGTATCTTGCTCAAGGAAACAAGGGAGGAATGGAGTCAATGGGTTGAATAGGCTCCAGCTGGCGGAGGCTAATGTGGGTAATGTATGTTGGTGGAGCGGATATATGTGTCCGACCTAAGGTTATATTCTAAGATCTAAATGATTTTTTTAATAAATGGTTGAGGCTATTCTTTAACTTGGAATAGTTGGTCTATCTCTACCGTTTTATTTTCAACGCATTATGCTCCTCTGTTTTCTAGCTTGGGGTTCCCGAGTTGTCCTAGTAGTATTCTTAGATAGCCCTGGCAGTCGGACCCACTAAAACATATTCATGACTATAGGCACCCTGAAACAAGTTCAGACACAGCATGCACGCAGAAGAGGAGGGGCTGGGGAAAGGGAGTGACAAAAAAGGATTGGGAATTCAAGAGAGAGACTTCTTAGAACACAAAGTCTTGAGCTGCGATTTTTTTTACTTGGGACAACTTTGTGGTATTTTTTCTTTACTTTTAGTAATGGTGGAGTTGGTGGGAGAGTGTTGTCATGGCTTAAGTTTTTCCCTCTTGGTTGATCAGCGGTTAACCTTGCCTATGGACAATACAATACCTGTGAGTGGTTGGTTTGTGGGAGATGAGAGCTCCCCATGAGTTTGTGGCCAGCAAAACCCTCTGTGAAAAAAACGCTGATGATACAAGTGTCTAATAAGTCTATGGGTAGGGCCTAGCTAATACATCTTGGCTCTCTAGCAAATGGGGTTTCCTGCTTCAGTATTCACACTTGAGGAACACAAGTGGAGAGCTGCCACTCTACCTCACTCGCCGGTCACAAGAAAATTCCTAGACATAAAGTGGAAAATAATATATTCTTATTCCTTGATTCTTACCTGACCTAATGGATGTATAATCTGTCGTACCTGCAGCTAATAAAATGCCTACTTCATTACCGATGACTCTATAACACTCTCATTCAATATCGAATTGAATCCCGAAAACCAAAAGAGAAACTACTCCCTACCGTGCATGGCCTCTTTATAATCCCTGATCAAACTCATCCTCTCAATACCAACACGGCTCTTCCCATCCGACCCCCTGAACCTCCCATAGCCATACGTCCACCCCAATCGGCTCAAATGCCGCCTGTGCATGGCAGAGTTCATATTGGCAGTTCCCGCAACGTCAGAGAGAGCATTACTCGCATGGAAGAAACCAATCTCAGAAACAAGATTATACCGGAATGGTGGCAGGAAGCGGTTAGGCGTCAACGTGAAAATTATAGCTCCAGCAATTAGTTGGAATCCGAGTATGACGACGGCAATGTAGAACATCACATGGTCCACCGACATCTGCGGCTTCAGGGATTTGAGTTCTCCAACTTTGGATCTGCGCACTTGCCCTGCCAGGACAAATATCCTCTGAGTCTGCCAGTGTTGGGCAAGCAGGATGGTCAAGAAATGTTTGTAGAACTTTGACAGCGCATGCTCAGCATCCTTGAAGCCGGGTGATGGGGTTGCGGGGTCGGAGAGTGTCTTGTTAATCAGGTACTTGCCGATGAAGTGAAGAAAGCTGTGGCATAGTTGTCGTTGTGCAGGATGGTCTGATCGATTCCTGTTTCCCGGCGCTTACTGAGGAGCAATGCTCTCTGCGCTGCGAAGTCTCCAGCAGAGGTAGAGCCGTTGAATATTCTGGGGTCATTGTATTTGAGTTCCCTGATGAGCTCGGATCTGTTCACATGGCCTTGACCATCTACTGTCACCTTGAACTCGCCGGAGGAGATTTTCTGGCTGCAGATTATTGTAGTGTTGGACTGTATATTTGCGGAGTATTCTCCGGCAAAGGAACCTTTGTCGTCGACGCTTGGATTTGCCTCGCCATGGCCCCAGCCAGGGAGGATTAGGCTGCTGCTGTTGTGAAAAGCCTTTTGGTCACTTTCATCAGAGGCTTTGAGGTTTCAGACCCACTCTATTGCAAAAGGGTGTGTTCCAGGTTTCAACAAGAAGGAATCCCATAGGCCCCTTTGCTTGCAACTCAGGGAGGCTCCATCTCATATTAGCATCGTGAAATTGATTTGAAACACACCCCATTGACCCTCGCTGATAGTTCGGGAGGTATTACTTGGAGGTAACTTGCATGTCAGGTTACCACCATATCCTTGTATGATGGAAGTCCTCAAGTCAGACTCATTCCCTGGGTGCTCTCACCTGAACGGGAGGAAGTAGAATTCATCTGTGACCTAGGGTGGCAAATCTGTGCCCTCAATAACATTGGTGTTGATCACTACCCAAGGCTCCACCGCACCTACCGTATCCCCTGCGAATGTGGCCCTTATAACATACTCAGGAATCACTATTCGATGCTGGATCTCTGTGTTGATGCTAGTCGAAAACGGGTAGGTTACAATTATGTCAGATGTGAGCGGTAGCATAGTCCTGTCAAAGATTCTGCCAAAAGCGACGGCGAGGAGGTTTGCTGTAATAATTATTAAGGATGCTAGGAAGAGAAAAATATGGCCGTGACGAGGTGCACGTGGTGCGATGAGAACAGGAGGGATATTTGTGTATTTAAGACCTAGAGAGGAATCTGGTGATGTATTTCCACTACGAAGCTCAGTATATGCATCAGCAAAAAAAATCAGTTTGCGTTATTTGCATTTCAGCGCACCCTGCATCTTCTGGCTGCATTTTGTGGGACAATTTTTTTGAAGTTATGTAATCAAAAAACCAGTTTCATTTTAAGATTAATCTAACAATTACGTAGACAAACATGAACTTTCAGCCCTAACGGACAACATTTATATGTCCATTTTGGCTTCTGAAGTTTAAAACTAGATTCATGGGATGCACAGGATGCTGACCAGATGGAAACTCCACTACAGGGTGCGTTCAGATGCGTGTGGATGCAAAATCGAGTTTTTTTGCTGATGTGGCTGATATAGTGCGAGGTAACAGCCAACTAAGACCCAGAATGGCTCTAGAAGTGTAGCAATTACTGTTGGAATAAAAGAGAAGATGATTTGGTTTACGATTTGTGTGTCGGAAAGCATTGGCAGACCTAAAGATGATGTTAGCAATCTTGAGTAATTTTGAATAAGTTCAATAGAGTTCCACCATTCCATCGCAAAGCGGACTTGTACAGGATAATGAGCAGTGTTAATAAGAAGATGTTTACGAGTGTTGCTGCGATCCCCATCCAGATACTCAGTTCAATCGGACCAACCAATTTGCCATCGTGAGGAACAGTGCAAGCAGTATATGGGTTTTGAACGAGTGGATTTTGACTACCCTCTATAACATCTAGCCAGTATCCACCTTCACCTCCCTAGGTCTCAAGTTTATATTTCCTAGGCTCCATGCACAAATGAGGAGTCAGGCACTCATCTGTACCATATAAATCTCTTAAAAGCGTCTCGCTATAGGTAACCAATGCCATCTTCGTTCCCAAGGTATCCGGATCACAGGCGAGATTATTCTGTTCATTGTAAGAAAGGAGGACCACCCCACCAAGGCAGATAACAACCAACCCCAGAAACCCTGCTAGAATGTGAGCAACTATTGGGATGACAACAACCCCTATACTTGTGACCACCCTTTGCCCTACAACTTTCTCTCCACTGGAATCGGATACAAGCAGTGTCTCTAAGGCGGTATTAAAAAACCACTTGTGCATTCTTTCCAGTCTCTCACTGAAGGCCGCAGGATCTCTAAAGTGGTCAAATTCCTTTCCCGGCGACAATCCAATAAGGTACGAGATCTGTTTAGTGGGGTTATCGAGGTCCTAATGCTTTAACCTTACTGTATAGTCCGGAGCTTCAGATGAGAAATGCTTTGGATTTACTTTGTAGATTGTGCTTGCTCCGCCCACATTCTCCTTGAACGTTATAATGTCGATAATTTTGTCTTACTGTGCAAAACTCGTTCACTCCCCAACAGGATCAGCCTTCAGAAAGGAGCTATCGGTCCTGTCCACTGTGACTTCATGAATTTGGTACTGGTAACTTGATTTGCAGAAGAGAGCGTTTATGTTGGGTTCATCGCTTTCATGAGGATTGCGTGATTTGGTCCAGATTGTGAGGAATAAATTTGGGTCCTTGCAATTTTCTTGATTGAGGTTAGGGGGCTTGTGTTTGAATCCAAGTTGGCAAACCCGAAATAAACAATATTCCGGGTTATGTTGAAGGTAAAGTCAGCGTCGGGGGTGTGTATACATTTGTCCGTGCAAAATGTGTATTCTGTTTTATAGGAAGGCGTGTATTCTGTTCCATTGGAGGAGGTGTATTCTATTCCATTGGAAGCCGTGAATTCTGTTCCATCGGAAGACGTGTATTCTATTCTGACAGTTTTAATCTCAGAAGGAGTGCATGCAAGCTTAGTTTGGTATACTCTTGTCTTGGCAGTCCAGGATTCTTTGCCCCCTATTAAACCATCTTGACTGTGGCTGTAGCTTGCTGGTTTGAAAGGTATAGCGATAAGTTCCTTGGTCATGAATGGATGCACCTTCTCCCCCAGCCAGGTTACACCATAGCTAGTATACAGGAAAGAAGAGCCCATAGCTGCCTGCTGGTCATTGAATAGGATGAGCTTTTTGAGAGGCTTCAATGATGTTTCAATAGCTCGTGTCACATGCTGGGTAGTCAAGAGGGAACTGTTTAATGGAGTAATCACCCAGAAAATCAAGCACAGGGCCAATCCGGCCCAGAAGACGTTCCAATGCCTACAATATATATTGTTAGTCAGAATATCTCAGACGGCATGGAAATGCACCAAAAACGCACCCTCTTCTACCTGCATTGATGGGCACAAAAGGAATGAATTCAAAAGGATAGTGAAGAAAGATTGAGTTGCTAGCGGTTGCACCTTTAGGCTTCGATAATTGAAAGTACAGCTCCAATCACTTCACATCTAAAACAACTGCAGCCTAGCCCACACCCAATGCCACAACTACCATCTGAGGTATATACCGGTAACAAAATACTTCCACCATTGGAAAGTCCTCGGCCCTTTCTGCAAAGAATAACGCCCTCTCTTTAATACTGATTTTATTGATATATTCTATAAGTGCGATTAGAGCAACCGTACAGAGAAGGAAGGCAATGATAGTTCGTCCTCTTAAGGCAAACGTGGTCCACGGTTTGTTCCGACCATGGCCTTTTAGGCCTGTTGCGACGTTGACCACGGGTTTGGATGAAACTAGGAACTTATTAGTAAAGTGTATAAAAGGTGTTAGTTGACACTTACTTTAAGATTCTGAAGTGCCCCCTGAAGTATATGCATGGTTGGCTTGGCTTAACTGGATGAGACTGCTAGAAGACAACTCGTGGCCAGCAAAGCCGTAACTATGTGCCATAGTAAACGATACCCCTGGGTCAACGCCTCTAGAAGACCCTAAAATCCGTCGCCAAAGTTAGGTATACTCTTCTTGGTAATCCTACCTTGTAGGATAGCTTTAAGTTGGATGCGGTACATCTCATAGAGGTGACTTCCTAAGGGAGAGGTAGCCTTTAAAGTATCCTACTTCTGCTAGCTCCCCCCCCGCAAGTACTTGCAGGAGGAGGATTGAGGCACTTCGGGTGGATTTTTCTACTATATTTGGAGGAACCTTTCTTGGTTCCACCAATTTGACCGGGACTCAACTGCAGCCCACTATCATGTTGTACCGGGCCTGAGCCTTAAGACAGGGTTCGGGCATCCTTGCCATTGCGATATCTGCCTCCTTACTAGAGGTGTTTAAGCACACCTTACAGGTGCTGCGGTATAGTATCTGCAGATAGGGGAGCCAGGCGTGTAAATAAAGCCAAGCAACCAACATCCAAGAACCTATATGGTTCAGGAAGATCAGACTCCACACCACTTTCCAGACGAAATGTGCCACTATATGAATCCGACACCAAGCATAACACCTTGGTACCGTAAAACTCAAAATAGACGAAATCTTTTCCAGGACATCGCAGTTGCCTCTCCTAGTAGGGCGCCGCACGGATTCCCTTTGTTGTGTCCCAACTGAAGGCTGAGTTTGCGTTGTCCTCCCCTCGCCTAGCGAAGAAGGGAAATTCCAATGTCCTATTGTAGCACATTTTTCTTCTATTTGAGTTTTTACCGTACCATCTGCCCTCATACCTAAATTCTACAACCTCACGGTAAATTCACAAGTATGATACGATAATTATCATGCCTTAAGTTTGCTAATTTTTGAGCTCAAACGCATTATTTGGAATATAATTCCCGACATTAATTTGATTTATTTTTAAATCAACCCCCCTCCCCATTATCTTCGGCCATATGAACCCGACATATTTTTGCAATTATCATGCTTTATCGATTTGCTAGTTAGAATTGGATAACTTAGAGCCCGATCGTCAGGAGATTTGTGTACTCGAGTGGAGTCTAGTCTTCCAGAACCATATTCATAATGATAATATGCCCTTGTGGTTTTGGGGGGCTATATCATCCTAGCCTCCTTACGCCCAGCACCCGCACACACCCAATAACTGTTTGTCATTGAGACCAGTGCATTATCGTGAATACGTTTCTTGCTTGGGATATGGACACCACCTTGTAAATTCACCAGGGTGCAACAGGCCACTGCACAGGTACCTCTGGACTGAGAAGCAAGATAACCCCAAATTGGCGAACGACTAGACAACTGAAGGAATAAAAACAAAATTTACTCTACCGCACGAATCACTTTCTCATCTTTTGTCCCCTGAGATCAGTGCTAGTTACCATGACTTCCCGAACGATACGAAACCAACTACATGCAGCTTAGCTTCACGGACACCCTAACCGCTGTGCAGTATATTCGCTCCTCGTTGCCCCCGGCGTCACTCTACCGGATCCCCCGCTGCCTTGGATGAGATTCTCCGAATTCCAAATTGTTTTGCGCCAAAACCTAACTCATTGTTCCCGATAATTCGCTATTCCGGACAGAGTCCTTGGATTTGGGCTATCCGGGGCAGCGAGGTGGAACTATACTGTAATGATGTTCGTCTGTGGGATGGCTTAGAACTCTCCTTATCTGAGACCACTGGGTCTTGCAGCAAGTAGCTCTCCTGTATTCCCTGATTCTAATCGCAGCGAAATTCCGCAGCGCAAGGCTTACTGTGCTCTACTCACCGGTTTCATAAAGGCATTTGAAGCACCTCTTGCCTTAGCCCCAGCTCCCCCCACAATCACTCACATGCTTTTTCCTGGACAAAATTAACCGCCCTCCAAACAGAAAAAATATCGGCCATGACAACCCTACACGCCGACCAACCCCGCAATCATGCAAACCAAAAAAAATCAGAAATAAAAATAAAACCAAAAATGTAAATACATACAATAAAATCTCTTATAATGCACTATCTCCGTGGTAAAGGTTAATCTCCGGTCCACCACGATAGGTTCAGTCTAGCAGGCCTCCTTAGCAAACCTCGGTAACCGACAAAACTTTATGCAAAGTTTCTTAATATTTGCGAAATCCTACCTTTTCCAATCCGGTTATCGTCACAGTAAACAATTCCACCACAAGGATAACGATCCAGAATTCGTGATTGCGAAATTCTCCCGATAAAAACGAATAAACTCGAGTATTGCCTGTAGTTTAAGTGAGGGTTGGGGTTTTATATCGCCGATTTTGCTCCCCTCCCGATAGTGTGCATAGGTAATTGGTATTCCAGTACAAGGGATAGTCTGCAACTAGAGCGGATGGCGGCTACTTGGTAGCATCGGGAGAAATTGACGCGAGGAGATAAGCCAGCTGCTTCGAATATGCCTTTAAGCTTGGGACTGATTTCTATGATAGGGGTATGTATTTTCCCATAATGGGCTAGACTCTATAGTATTGTTCGCGAGATATAAGATTGATATTAACCTAACTAATAAGCAGAATGAAGATCGGGAAACACGGATATGGAAAGGGCAAACCAAAACTCCAAAGGAGGGAACAGGATTAACAAAAAAAGATGGAAAGAATCAAAAAGGAAATAAATAGCCAATAGCCCTCTAAAACCGGAAAGAATGCCAGCTATCAAAGTCCATTTACATCTAAATTGACGGAGATCTTGCTTACACCATCCTGTGGTTACTTGTTATTTATGGGGTGGGAACATTCTTTCCAACGAAGGAAGAATGTAAACAAGAAAAGCCATTAGACAAATGAAAGAAGAGATGATAAAATACCGGTTGGCGAGGAAAGAGAGATTTGCTGATGGAGTTGCAGGTTGGACGTTAAGGTCTGTTATGCTGGAAAAAAAAGGACTGTCGCCTCTGGATTGAATCTCTACCAGACACTCGCCCCCAGGCCAAGCCGAGGGCGGGAGGGACGCCGGGCCATCTGGACCCATGCTGTTGAGATTAACATTGTCCCGTTCCAGTAGGGCCCTCGCGATTCGATCATGTCCTCTAGAGAGAGCCAACGATAGTGGGGTTTGGCTTTTATGCGACGTGGCGGTCAAGACATCTGTCCGTTCTAAAAGTATCTTTACTACCCCTTCATGCCTTTTGCCAGCCGCCCACGAGAGTGGTGTCAAGCCATAGGTAGTGTCCGCCTGATTGGGATTGACATCCTCTCGTTCTAAAAGGATCTTTACTACGCCCTCGAGCCCACTCTCAGCTGCTAACGAGAGTGGTGTCAGGCCATATGTGGTGTCTGCCTGGTTGGGGTCGACATCCTCTCGTTCTAAAATCACCTTTACTACTCCTTCATGCCCTCTCACAGTCGCCAAAGAGAGTGGCGTCCGGCCATAAAACCTTTCTCCCGTATTGGGAGAAACCCCCTCTTGGTCCAAAAGCACCTTTACCACCCTTTCATGCCCGTTGTCAGCCGCCCACGAGAGCGGTGTCATGCCATAAGTGGTGTCTGCCTGATTGAGATCGACATCCTCTCGTTCTAAAATCACCTTTACCACCCTCTCGTACCCGTTGTCGGCTGCTAGTGATAGTGGTGTCATTCCATATATACTGTCTGCCTGGTTAGGATCGACATCCTCTCGTTTTAAAAGCGCCCTTACTACCCCCTCATGCCCGTTGCTAGCCGCCCACGAGAGCGGTGTTAGGTCATATGTGGTGTCTGCCTGGTTGGGATCCACATCTTCTTGTTCTAAAAGGATCTCTACTACCCCCTCGAGCCCATTCTCAGCCGCTAACGAGAGTGGCGTCTGGCCATAAAAGGTATCTGTCGTATTAGGATTAACATCCCCTCGCTCCAAAAGCACCTTTACTACCCCCTCATGCCCTCTAGCGGCAGCTAACGAGAGTGGCGTCCTGCCGTAGAAGGTGTCTGGTCGGTCCGGATTCACATCACCTCGTCCCAAAAGTATCTTTACTACCCCTTCATGCCCCCCGCAAGCGGCCCACGAGAGTGGTGTCCGACCATAGTCGATGTCTGCCTGGTCGGGATTGGCGTCCTCTTGTTCTAAAAGCATCTTTACTACCTCTCCATACCCATTCTTAGCTGCCCGCAAGAGTGGCGTTTGGCCATAAAAGGTGTCCGCCTGGTTGGGGTCGACATCCCCTCGTCTTAAAAGAACCTCTACTACACCCTCGCGCCCTCTCGCCGCCGCTAATGATAGTGGCGTGCGGCCATAAAAGGTGTCTACCCGGTCTGGATTAACGTCGTATCGCACCAACAGGATATCTACCACCCCCTCATGCCCGTTTTTTGCCGCTAACGAGAGTGGCGTCCGGCCATATTTGATGTCTAAAGTGGCGGGATCAACCTCTCCTCGTTCCAAAAGGATTTCTACTACCCCCTTATGCCCTCTAGCAGCCGCCCAAGAGAGCGGGGTTCGACCATATTTGATATCTGCCTGGTCAGGATTGACGTCCTTCCGTTGCAAAAGGATTTTTACCACTTCTTCATACCCCCTCTTAGCTGCCAACGAGAGTGGCGTTTGGCCATAGCTGGTGTCTGCCTGGTTGGGATCGACATTTTCTCGTTCTAAAATGATCTTTACTACCCGCTCGTGCCCATTCTCAGCGGCTAACGAGAGTGGCGTTCTGCCATATTTGGTCTCTGCCTGGTTGGGATTCACGTCCTCTCGTTCCAAAAGCATCTTTACTACCCCCTCATGCCCTCTGGCAGCCGCCCACAAGAGTGCTGTCCGGCCATATTGGGTGTCTGTCTGGTTGGAGTTGATCTTCTCTCGTTCCAAAAGGATTTTTACTACCCCTTCATACCCCCTCTTAGCCGCTCGCATCAGTGCCGTCTGGCCATATTTGGTGTCTGCCGTATTGGGATCAACTTCCTCTCGTTCCAAAAGTCGCTCAACTACCCATTCATACCCTCTCGCAGCCGCTAACGAGAGTGGCGTTTGACAATATCTGGTGTCTGCCAAGTTGGGATAGATATCCTCTCGTTCCAAAAGCACATCTATCACCCCCTCACGCCGTCTCGCAATTGCCCACAAGAGTGGTGTCCGGCCATATCTGACGTCTGCCCGGTCCGGACTGACGTCCTCTCGTTCCAAAAGGATCTTTAGCACCCCCTCATGCCCCCTCCTTGCCGCCCACGAGAGTGGCGTTTGGCCGTAGGTGTCTGGCTGGTCCGAATTGACATCTTCTCGCTCCAAAAGGATCTTTAGTACCCCCTCATGTCCCCTCCTTGCCGCCCACGATAGTGGCGTTTGGCCACTGCTGTCTGCCTGGTCGGGGTTAACATCTCCACCTTCCAAAAGCACCTTTACCATCACCTCATGCCCTCTCGCCGCCGCCCACGAGAGTGGCGTTCGGCCATGGCAGCCTGCCTGGTCGGGATTGACATTCTCTTGTTCCAAAAGGATCTTTACTATCCCTTCATGTCCGTTGTAAGCCGCCCACGAGAGTGGTGTCAGGACGCATCTGCCCGCCTCGTTGGGATCGACATCCGCTCGTTCTAATAACACCTTTATTACCTCCTCGATCCCATTTCTAGCCGCCAACGAGAGTGGGGTTTGGCAATCAAGAGTGTCTCTCGTATTGGGATCAATTTCTCCTCGTTCCAAAAGCGCCGTTACTACCCCCCCATGCCCGTTCTCAGTCGCCAACCAGAGTGGTGTCCGGCGGAATGAAGTGTCTGCATGGTTGGGATTGACATTCTCTTGTTCCAAAAGAATCTTTACTGCCCCTTCATGCCCACTCTTAGCAGCCCACGAGAGTGGCGTTTGGCCATCCTGGTCTGCCTGGTCGGGGTTGACATCCCCTCGTTCCAAAAGCATATTTACTACCACCTCATGTCCCCTCGCAGCGGCCCGCGAGAGTGGCGTTTGGCCATAGCAGTCTGCTTGGTCAGGATCGACATCCTCTCGTTCCAAAAGCATCTCTACTAACCCTGCATGTCCTCTCGCAGCCGCCAACGAGAGTGGTGTCCGACAATATATACATTCTCGGCCGGGATCGACATCTTCTCGCTCTAAAAGGATCCTTACTACACCTTCATGCCCCTCCTCAGCCCCCCACGAGAGTGGTGTCCGGCCATATCTGAGGTCTGCCTGGTCCGGAATGATGTCCCCTTGTTCCAAAAGGATCTTTACAACCTCCTCGCATCCGTTTATAGATGCCCATGTGAGAGGCATACTCCCGGTGCAATCGGTTGCATTGACATTCCATTCCTTCATCTCCAATACGTCAGGAACTATCTCCCCTATTCCGAGGAATGCGACTCCATGGAGTCCGGTAAATCCTGTAGGTCCTGTTGCCACCTGGAAGTAAGGAGTCCAGTGTCCATCGTTCTTATAGCGTAATAACAATAGTTGGGCAGATATATGCTTGTCGAATCCCTCGAGAAGCCTCAGTGCAAGCATTTTGACACCTTCCGTCATCCCCATTCCTGCATGCTTCCCCCAGTAATAAGAAGCATATTCTAGGAGCCGCATTGTTGAAGGGGCCGAGTCAAGAGTTGGAGAAAGATTCCGGACGGAGTCAAAATTGAGGTAGGTCAAGCAAACCTCTGCGATAGCTGAGTGCGGATTACGGAATAAGGTTGGGCCACTTGAGAGATGTTCTTGCAGAGTAAAGTGCACTAGTCGGATAGTGGAGGAAGACGCCTCCACTGTGACAAGACCCAGACAGGATGCTAGGAGCGTGCGCAACGCAGGGACGTTTTTCGGATCTAGATCTGCAGATCCCACCTCCACTCCCAATGCCTGACAGAGCTCCTCGGCCCGTAGCGGTCGCTGTGAATGCGACACCCACATTAGCACTTTAAACCCAAGTACCGATTTATTTCCCTTCTGGGCTTTCAGTCGTGTTATAGTCGCCGTGTAGGCGTCGCTCAGTCCATCCCCTCGTGCCATCTCTTCCAATTTCTTTCTTCTCTGACAAATTGTTACCTCTCCCAGAATAGCCTCAATGTTTAGCGAAACAAGGAGGAATCTACACAGAATTGTTGGTAAGTTTTCATCATCGATAAGGTGGGGAGGCCGATTGCTCCTACTCACATATCAGACATCTTGTCGAGAACAACACTCACAATATCCGCCCGTAAATCATTGTCCATCGCCTCCGGCTCGTCGTCCATGTCTAGCCTCATCTCCATATAACTCCTGATATCTTCCACGCTAGGATTGATATGTCTCACAATCGCCTCGGGGAAATATCTTTCTATTGCTGGCTTGATATGCGGCCTCCCCGTGAGGAATATTCTCGTCTGAGGGCACTCCCGAACAATATACCTCAGTGATCCAAGAAGTTCTGGCAGATGCTTTGGTAGGCATTCGTCTAGTGCATCGATACAGATGAAAACTTGTGGCAGCGAAGCAATCGAGATCCGCAATATCCGCATCAAATCCCCAAGGAGCAGTCCTCTACCACCAAACTCCCTCTTCCCTATTTGAAACGCCTCGCGCGCATCGTTCGGGATACCCCTCCTACCTGCTAGTTGCTTTAGTATAGCTCCCATTATGTTGGTGATCGTCTGCTCTTTCTGAGCAAGGAAGTCGCAGTACAAGCCTACGACGGCGACATCTCCATCTCCCGCCTGGTCGCACAGCCTGTCGATTACCAAGGAACTAGTATTTCTTGCCGTCAGCCGTATCCACTTCTTTCCAAAGAGTCTCGCCACTTGCCTCAGATAGGTCTTCCCCACTCCCGGATTTCCGGAGCAAAACAAGACTGCCTTATCGGCTCCACCCTCACCCTCCCTCCACTCACGAAACTCGCTAGTCTCCAAAATCCAATCTCCGACACCACCTAATCGGTCGGTCCGCACGCTTTGATGCCTGGTATTTGGCTCCAGTGGAGAGAGCCAACGCATAAATTGTGCATCCTCGTCCGGTGGATAGATGGTAGTGTTGAAACTACTTGTTACGTTACCGCAATTGGAATTGCCACCGCCGATATTGATCCATTGTCTGTGTATAGTTTGAGCCATGGCCTGTCAAAAATGGCTGAATGTAGAAATGGTAGATAGAGTTGTGAGGGTATCAGGAGGAGTCTCCAGATTCTGTGAACAGTGCTGAAGAAAGCGGGGCGATGAGGCTCCCGCAGTGATCTTAGCATCTAACCACCCCCATCCACCCTGTTGTCCCCGAGCATGGGGGTATTCGGGGCCCGGTAACACAAGTCCAGCTCCTTTCGGAGGTGGACCCGACTTTTTGCCGTTGCTCAAAATACTCACTCGTGGTCACTCGAACTCCTTAATCTGGTTTAGTCTGAATACAAATGTGGCACCTCCTAACGGAGATGTGCCTAGCCCCTCATGTTTTCGCTTATTTTTTAGCTGCCCATGCATGTTCAAAGCACGAGGTTAAGCGCTTGTTCTTATATACTCGGTAGTGTTGAAAAATTAACGGTTCCGCTAGATGCGGGACTTAGGTTGTGTGCTTCTCGGCCTGTAAGAAGATTTCTAGTCAATAGAATGTTTATGTCCCAGCTCTTTTGCGAACGAATCTTCCTACTAGTACCTTCTTAATTCGGAATGTCGAAAGGAGGTTGCAGTGCCTCAGTCCCCAAAAGAGGTTTAGCGAGCGCAGTTGCCATGGTGATACTGTACGGGTACTCAAGTCCAGATAAGAATGAACAGTGGTGCTTGGCCTCGGTAAGATGAAACATGGAAGAATTTCTACGGAGGTACGGTACAGCGTGTAAGTTTTGTAGGTTACACAGGGGGTGAGGGTAGCAGTCTTCGTTTGTGGAACCTACAAAACTTACACGCTGTACCTCCGTAGGTGACAATGACAGCAGAAAGTCAGTACGAGCGGTGGACCCCTGTGCAAGGAGTGGGGAGGAAGAGTACTGATAGTACCACCCCTCCAAGTCCCTCCCATAGAAGGGGTATTGGAAGTGGTGTATTTAAGCATCGCCAGTTAAATCAGGACCGCCATCAGTATCTCCAAGTCTATGAGACTCTAAATTTTCAGCCAAAGGCTTGTAATTCAAAGCTTGAAAAATTAGCCATTCAAGCCTCCGCAGAAAACAATTAGAGGGAAGGTCGCAAGTGAGGTGTTTTTATTCAGTAGTGAGAGCGGTCCCGGACTAGAACTCTCTGAATTGAAGCGACCAAGCCATGTTTAAAGTTTCAAGCGCTCACGACAGAACCAAGTCCCGGTCAACAGACACAACCACAATTCCCCACAACCTTGTCTCGGGATACCGGCGGGCGGAATATTGTACCTGTATCTGTGTTGGGTTGCCTTGGGGTCCATTACAAGTAGAGGGATCCAGCAGGGGACATAATTCCTACTAAAAATGACCAAGCATGAACCGGAAGGCTTGATGTTAACCTCCGGACATTTCTGTGTTCCACCACTGAGACAGGATGTCAAGATGACCTGAAGACAAGCACGGTAGATACACCAGAGGACAAAAGTGCATGAGTTTTTCCGCAATGCAGCCATCGCCAAAAAACAGAACAGATCACCCCAACACCCGTGAAGGCCAGAATCCAACGCGATGCCAGGAACACAATATACCAGCACTTGCTAAAGAAAGAATCCCAAGAGGGGTGCATAGGCCTTGCTCTACCTTGTAGTGCCCTAACTTTCTAGGTAGATAAAGCAGAATGGTGATGATACCGTAGGTGCGAGTCTAGTACAGCAAAGCAAGTCTGCTTCAGATAGCACCTTAAGTTACCCTGCCGCCACCATCAACTGATATGGAATCAGTAGACTATACAATCTAAACTTTAGCAAGAGAGCCTATCTTCTTTACAGAAATGGCGAGTTCTAAGAGAACTATCTTGAGCATGCGCGGGCTCTGTGTAAGGGGTTTGTAAAGGCATGGTGGTGGTGATCTATGCATTGTGTGCTCTATTTCGGATATAAATTATTACTTTTGTGTAGACGGTTGCACCGTTGCACTGCGGAAAACTCATGCACCCCATCCTCCGGGGCAATAGCCTGAGACCTGGCCTTGCCTGAACTGTCGTAGTATTTGAGGATTATGGGCAGAAATAGTAGCTGCCTTACCGCTTGCAGTTTAGATATTGCCTTGCTGATTTACTCGAGTATGGGTAAGCGGGCCCTTAGTGCTAAACGTTGTGTTTCTCATGGGCCCTAGGCTGGTGTTACTCGCATACGGAGGTAGTAAAGTACTGTCGGGTATGGCAGTTGATTTCACCGAATAGCGCTTTCATAGGTAGTTAGTTCTATTGTTATGTGCGTTGATATGTAGTTAGCATGGGAGGCCGAATGTGCTAGCTTCGGATTACGTAGTTTAAGGGCTTTTAGCGGGTAAAAGGTTTCCATAGGTAGAAAAAAAACACAAACCGCAGACAACCTCATGAGGAGGACGATTTTCTTCACACTTTAGTGACTCTTTCTCTCTTTAATCATCGTGATCATCGAGGATCATCTACGAACTTCATTTTTCTTCGGGCTGTGCGAGCGGTGATTGCCCCTCCCAGAAGTATCATCGGTTCTTTTTTTCTTTCTTTCCTGTTGGTTCGGTCATTTTCACTCTCAGAGGTGATTTTACCACTATCTACCCCTACTCCCCTAAGGACAGGAATTCCCCTTCTCAGTACCCGTACCCCACGGTGAGGCGAGCGCTGGCTTCTCCGGCATATTTTATGTTTGGCGTGGGCTTCAGGATATGAACAGACCATTTAATTTACTGTTGACGACCACCGCTGTATTTTACTAGCAATAGAGTAGAGCTTGAAAACCGTTCTGTTTCTTGTGTTCTCCGGAAGTGGGAGATTATTTCCTACCTACACATACGGTCGATATGTCCATTTTCTAGGTAGCGAGAGTACTGAGCAGGTATTGTGGGGGACGGTAATTTAGGGATTTTGTTTGCTAGCTGCTCGATCTCAAGTTTTAGAGAAACCTTTAAATTACCATGGAAAACAGGGGGTCACCTTTACAATACCATTCTCGGCAAAATAATACTATCACCAGGTTTCACTTGCGCAGAAAGTATTTACCTAGTGAGCCCTTTCCTCTGGCATTTTATTCCTTAAAAAACGCGAAAATATTGTAAAAAAAATCACAAGAATTACTTAAGGCTTACTAGTATAATTTTAAATTTTCTCTACAATTTTCTTAACCTAAATTGAGTGATAGGGGGAAGTTGTTTATGGTGGGCCAAGGACGGTGTGATTCTTTGCAGAGGTTTCACCTCTTCGATGGCATATTTCTTGATCAATGGTATCATATCCGGAAGGGTTTCTCGCCAAGAGCATGGTATTGAAAAGGTTCAGCCCCGTTTAGACCAGTGGGTATCGCAATTGCCTTGAGGGAGTACTTGTCCCAGGCAAGAAGTATCCGGAAACAGGGGTGATCCTGGAGTCCGAATTTTGTATGTGACTTAGATAAGCACGGATTTTGTACCATACAAAACTCCGACTCCAGGATCACCCCTGTTTCCGGATACTTCTTGCCTGGGACAAGTATCTTTTATAACATGGGGCTCCCCGGTAGGCAATGTTCACATCCGAGGCGACTCGCGAAAAAAAAAGATCACTGGGGGGGAATTAGGTTTGGACGACGAGGGGCAACGAAACGAAACGCCAAGAGTTAAAGCAACACAAACGACACTGATCGCCAACGCGCAACTTGGAGTGGGGATGTTCTGCCCGCTCTCCTCCCCACACAACCAACTAAACCAGCAGTAAAGACGGGAGTGTGTGTAAACTGCAGCGAGGTCCTCCTATCCTTCCATCGATCGCGACAGACATATTCGCGTTCTTTCACGTGTCTCCCCACTACCTTTCGCGCACTTCCTTGCTAACAAAAGAAAGACAGGCATCGCAAAGAACTCCCAATGCTCCCAGCTTCCGCGCCGGGCAGCGGACCCTCCGTGTATCCGCCTCGTTCATGGTCGTTTTCCTTCCGGAGCTGCCTCGATCCCAAGCGTGTATCCGAAGCCTTTGTCCGAACGATAGTGGGATAAGCTGAGCCCCTAATATGTTGACCGCGCGCGATGTGCTCAGCATGCCGAGCGGCATCAGAGACTTCCAACAACTAGTACCGGTATTTCTCGCTGTCAACCACATTCCCTTCTTTTAAAGAATCCCGCCACTTGCCTCCGGTATGCCCTGCCCACCCCCCGGATTCCCGGAGCAAAACAAGACATCCTTCTCGGCCCGCCCCCACCACCCCACCACCCCCGAACTTTGCTTGTTTCCAAAACTATATCCCCTACACCGCCAGATCGGTAGGTACGCACCCCTTGATGTCTGATACCTGGCCCCAGCCGGGAGAGCCAACGCACCACCTATACATCTTCGTCGAACTCGGAAAAGGCGTTATTGTGACTACCAATTATGTTCTCGCATAGGGCATTGCTGTCACCGGTTGCCCGATTGTATGTGTGGTCTAGGCAATGGCACTCCGTCCCAAATCTTTCTTAGGTGTGGTGGTTGGACGTCAATCTATAGGGGTATGGAGGGAGTTTATGAGTTGGGCTGAGGAAGTTGGGCGGTGTGGCTTCTGGTGTGGCGTTACCATCTAACCACCTCCACCCTGCGATGGCACACGGCTAATATAAGACATGGAAAGGTTTCCAAATGAGGCTTTCTCCTAATTGAATACCTGATTATATCCCTCATTCCATGCCAGCACGCTTAGTAGTGTAGCGAGAAGTGTTAGAGTTGACGGAAGCGAATGGCTACCAAGGTGGATGGCCAAAGATAGATGTGCGGGTTGCCGCAAGCGGAGAAGTACAATGGAAGGTTATAGAATGTCTTTAGTGATTTCATTTGTTCTGGAATTGAAAGGACCGACAGCCTATAGTCATGTTTTTCCGTTATTGTTATTACGGAAAGTGCCCAGGCAAATGGGGTCATGCATGGAGAGATCTCGACGAGTGTGGGAAACGATGGAATACGCATGATTTTGTGTTTTGTTTAGTCATGTAAAACGACTATGGGCGAGCGAACTAGGTTTCTGATTATACCTGCCCTATTGTCTAGCCCTATTCTAGTTCGAGTGTCCGACCGTTGCGCTGTTTATTAGTTATTCTCCGGCAAGAAGTACTAGAAAATATTAAAGCTGATGGAATAGTGAAAGGATAGTTGGCCAACTCGTTGGATGTGCTATCGCGGTCCCGGAACCCCAAGGCCGAAGTTGTCGGGCTCTTCCCTTATCGACGATCTACGCTCACATGCAGCATGGCCTACTGATGTCTCGCATGGACACTCTATAAACCTGTGTCCTAAGAATAAGCCCCCTGTTATCCTCACAAAGGTGATGAATCCCTAGTGTTAAACATTAGGCAAACCCAATACTATTTTATCCATCCCGGGCTGTCGTTTACTCCCATTCCTGACCTGAAGCACCACCGAAATCTCAATTCTTTCTCGATCCAAAGATCCTCAGTAATACTGGTCAATTCATGGCAATTGCTAATCCAACCCCAAATAATTTATCCTGTTTTTGACCGGACCTGGCGCAAAAACTTGTGCTGGCAGAACGTTCCTCTGACCCTTGCCCGGTGCTCTGCATTGTTTCCCTGCCTAAGGATGGGTAGTACTTTCCATCGACTGACTTACTCACCAACTGCGCCCGTGCTTTCCGGTTGATGTGCGGCCCCTTGACCGTTCATCGGTGATAAAAATGAAGTTGACTATTTATTATACCGTGAGTAAGGATGAGAGTTTTGTATCACTGATTTGGGATCCTGCTCTGATAGTGTGTGGCAGAAGTAGTTAGTATCGCGGGTTGAAAGGAACGTATGGCGGTTATTAGGTCACATTCGGCGTTCGCAAGCGGGCAGGTCGGGCGGCAGATAGCCGGCATGCTTACAGTCAGGCCAGGTCAGGCCAAGGTGAGACTGACCTGGGTTTGTGTCGTAGTCCGAACCTCCTGGCGGCGCCGGTAGGCTTTCGGTGTATTCCATGTGACTTGTAAATATTTTGTTAACGGGTGGCTGACATCTGCAGATATTTGAAGATGCCCGCGGATATCTCAGGATGCCCGCAGATGTCTGAAGGTACCGGCAGATATCTGAAGATGCCCATATATATCTGAAGATTCCGGCAGATATGTGAAGATGTCTGCAAATATTTGTGGCCTTTTCAGATATTGATCGACGGCGAAAACGACGAGACCAAACGGCGACTGCGAAACGCCAAGTTCTCACGAACACGATCGCACGACTCAGGAGCGGGGGAGTTCCCTTCATTCAACGACAACTCTCTCAAAAACAGTGCTAACTAACTAACTGTAGAGACAGGAGTAGATATAACGACAACACAACGTCGTCCTATCCTCTTGTGGACCACCACACATACCCATAGTATTACATGTAAGTCCTTCCCCTTGCTCATTCCTGGGCTAACAAAATACAAGCAAACTACCACTGCCCCATGGCTTCCGGATATATGGCATTCATGTGTTCGGCTCTTTCACGCTGGCCTTGCACCACTCCCGCTTTTCTCAGCTTTCCCGGCGCCTACACAGTTCCAAAACTCTCGCACACTCCTGCATTCGGAATGCCCACCCAGAACACAAACACATAACCGAAGCCAAATTGCGCTCCCAGAAGCTATCCGAAGAACAACAAAGGAATTATCATGAGAGTAGCATGTCATGATTTCCAACAAACCGTAATCTTGGAGTTTCGGTTCATAATCACACCTCATCACTCGAAAGCCTGCAGGTATCTGCTGTTGAATTTCTTACTGTCAAAGTCTTCCATTGTCCTCAAACAACGACTTTATCGCAAGAACTTCTCTCCTATGTCATTTAGTCCTATTGGGCTGTCTCTTATATGGTGGTGAGACATAGTTGGTTGTTTCTTGATTATACGCTGGCTATTTCGTATCGGCTAGGCTTCTTGCCTTCTCCGAGTTTGGAGGCGTATACTGGGCTGAAACCCATCATGCGTTATGGGCTGATGATGGGAAACAGGTTCTTTCTCATGAGGGATGAGGTCACTGAAGATCTCTATATATGTTCGGCCATTCGGCCGTTTCGTTTTGGTTAAGCAAGCAGAAGAATGATACGGCGAGTTCAAGTTGCGCGAAGTCTTTACCATTCCACTTTCACATATTGGGGTACAATTTCAACATCTGCAGTCCAGCCAGGCTCGTCAGATAGGTCCTCAAAGCCGGACTGGCCGCTTGCGAACACTGGTCACATGAGGAGAATTATTAGAAGGAGGTATGCCTGCTGCTTGTATGATTCACAGGGCTTGACCGAGAGCGAAACCGACTTCTGTAATACGTATTTGCTCGCGATGGGATGTTGACTGAGCGAATAAAGGGATCGAAGCTTAAGAAACATGGCGATAATGACAAAGTCTAACTGTAACACCAAGGAAGGGAAAAGGACAAGGGCTAACTCCCATCACAAACAAACACAATCACAGAATGGTTGTGATATCCTCAGCCCCTTCGGTACCTGTAGGAAAAACTGTATGTTGTCTGGAAAAATAGAGCAGGGTTTAAATACAAAAAATTACATCGTCTATTTTCCCCCATTACAAGATTTAACCTGCCTCCCACATAAGTGGATTTGGCCAATTATCTTGGACCTTTAGGAAGGCAAAAAGTGCAACGAGTTCATCGAAACTAAATTCAGTGCCTCTGATAATGATACAATCACTATAACGAATGTCATTTCCTTTGGTGCACTTTGATACCGTCTCGTAGAGGTGGTCAATGCAGGCCATAACATCCTTAGCACACAGTTGGTGGGCTTGAATTTCGGTATGAAGAACCTTAGCGAATTCGTCACATTGTGCCAACTGGTTCAGTCCCTCTTGTACATGTTCGGAGGTTGAGACCTTTCTCTGCAATTCAGCTTGGTAGACGATGCGTTCTACAGTCGAACATTAGTAATAACTCAATTGACGCAAATTGATCTTACATACCTAGGGCTCCACAGATGTTATACTTTCCCTCAAGCTTCATCACCTTTGTTCTCTCTTCTAGAGCCGCATTCTGTCAAAATGTTAGAGAACCTGTATTAAGAAGAGTAGAGGATAGTCATACGAGGAGATCGTAATTGTCCAGGGTTAGTTCTTCAACTGCCTTTTCGTGCAGCTTCTGTTTTGCATCAAAGTGCTTGAGTAATGCTGTCCGCTGCTCGTGAAAGATTTTAACCTGGTCCCCAAAGTGGGTATGGATTCTGGCCTGCTCCTCCTCAGAGCGTTTGAGCCACACCGCCTCACTCTCTTTAAAGATTTTGAGTAGTGCGGCAAACTGCTCCTGAGGGCATTTAAACCTCGTGGCTTCAAGTTCCTTGGAAGCTGCAGTGTACTCAGGTGTGGTGGTCGAGGCTCTGCATATCTGCTACGCAATGTTAGTTTTTGGACTTTATATAAGAGAAAATATGGTACAAACACCATAGGTGAGATAGCAGAATCTGCCAGCAGGAAGTGCAGCAGTGAAGCGAGTTGGAGGGTTCAAGAAACGGTGCATGTTAGGGAAGAATAGTGATGGAAAATGGTAGTGCGCACTGGAACCGCGTTGTATGATGTGGTAGGTGATGGAGGTTCGCTAACAATCGTGGGCTCGAATGTGTTGACGGGTGGGGAGGCTGTGGTGTCTATTCTCTATGGAGGTTGCTAGCTACGGTTTACCTTAAGTAGTGAAAACTCTGCTCGTACAGGTGATAGCCCTATGTCTCCGCATATGCCCTATATATCCGTCCATGCCCTAGAAGGTTCCTGATGTCCACACTTTGGTGTTCCTTTATACATGTGAGGGTTCCCCGTGCCTCCGCTATCTCTGCTCTCAGGCAGCCCTCCACTACTGGGATTATTATTGTGAATCACCGGCACTCATAGAGGGGTTTAGCCACCCGTGCTAAAAGATAATTGTGCTGTTGCCAGAGGCAACCAGCCCATTCACCGTGGCAACGCCACTAGTCTCGGTGTTTATGTTTTGATAAAAGATGCACGATGTGTTAAACGGTGTTGTTTAGCAGTGTTCCGCTCCGTGTATCCCCATAAGCAAACAACCAAGACAGGTTAGCCAGACTAGATTCCAAGTCACCCACGATAAAACCACCATCTTACATAACTAAGAGAAAAATTGATTTAGCACAGGTTGGCTAAGCCCAGGCCATCCACCATCATATCTTCTTGGAAACTAGCTCAAAAATTTAGCACACAACGCTGATAGCCGGGCAGTGCTAAAAGGTGATTGTGCTGTTGCTAGAGGCAACCAGCCTATTCACCGTGGCAACGCCGCTAGGGCAGGTGTTTATGATTTGAGAAAAGATGCACGATTTGTTAAACTGTGTTGAACTGTGTTGCATAGCACGGTGCTCCATTCCGTGTATCCCTATAAGCAAACAACTAAGATAGGTTAGCCAGACTGGATTCTAAGTCATGCCCCACGATAAAACCACCATCTTACATAACTAAGAGAAAACTTGATTTAGCACAGGTTGGCTAAACCCAGGCCATCCACCATCATATCTTCTTGGGAACTAACTCTAAAATTTAGCACACAACGCTGATAGCACGGTCGGCTAAACCCCTCTAATCCATGGTCAGTTGACATCGAGCAATTGGAAGATGGAAGGATGTCGCAGCGTCTCTATTAGAGCGGTTGGCTACTGGGTGAAAGATGCCTCAAGTAGTGCCGAGGACTCACACAGCAGGAAACTAGGAAAGGAAGCCGATAAGGTAAGGTGGAAATGGAAAGCGATTGAAGAAAAATGGAGATGGTATGAGGAATTGTGAAAATGGCGTGATTGTAGTCAGGAGACTCCCGGAAGAATCTCCGGCTCCTGTTTTTGTATTTAAAGAGCTGTCCACCTATTGTTGTAGAGATGTGGAGAATCAAGGAAAAAATCACTGGTCGGTCTTTGCCATATTTTTATTGGAATTCATTCCTCTTTGTGAAACTCTGCACCTCTTCACCAAGGATTTTATTAATTATTATGCCATCACACATGCTGTGGGGGTTTTGGGCTATTTCAAAGTTGCTTCTACCGGGAGAGAATAGTTATCCCTGAACACTGGCCGCAGTATATTCCTGATTGTACTGTTTTGTAGCCATATTATTTGTGGTGGCGGGTCCCATATAGTGGGCACGCTCTCTATGTGGTTCAAATTATCTCAAGGATCCATGCGCTAGTATACACCACTTTTCTGGTATCTAAGAAAACCAATACTCCATACAGAGCCTATCCGCCACTGGCGGAACTCTATCAAAAAACGGGGGAGGGGGGGTAAAAAATGGAAGGTGAAAGAAAGGTCATGTGAAAGAGAAGGTGCAGGGGAAAGTTTACAAATAGAGGAAAATTAAATAAGATAAGCTGAAAGGTGCGAATTATGATTTGAAAATTCTCAACAATAGACAGATTTCACACCACCAACTAGATTCCAAGTACTTCGTGAACGGAAACTCCTAAATCGTCAGTCGGGTGGAGTAGGCAGTGGGTTTCTGATGGGTGCGAGGATGTGTGTTCAGCTCCATGCCACCGGATTTCCTTCGCCTACCAGGGATGATGTTCGGAGGGGGCTTCGATGATCGGCGTGCTGCAAACGGAAAGGGATGGCAGCGATGTCCACAAAGTAGTATCTCCTAAGGCTCAAATCGCACCATATGTCACCGCTCCGGGAGGCTGCAGTAGCGCTACTACCCCTAAATGGCCATTCCCAGCTGCGAGCATGAGTGGTGTTTGGCCGTTATTATTCGGCCTGTTGGGGTTGACCTCTTCCCGCCCAAGCAGGATTCTTACCACCCCCTCGCACCCCCCCATAGCGGCAGCGGCAAGTGGTGTTCTACCGTCATTAGCAGGCTTATCCGGATTGACCTCTCCCCGCCCGAGTAGTATTTTCACCAATCCCTCATGCCCCATAGCAGCGGCATCCCCGAGCGGTGTTACACCCTCATCATCCGGCTCATCTGCGTTGACAACTCCCCGCCCAAGCAGTATTTTCACCACGCCCTCATGCCCACCCATAACAGCAAACGAGAGTGGTGTCGAGCCGCCGTCCGTGCTTTTAGAGCCGGGGTTGACATCTTCCCGCCCGAGCAGTACCTCCACCACCCCCTCGTGTCCTTCCCCAGCCGCATAGGTCAGCGGTGACAGACAGCGGTAGTCATCTGGCTTGTCGGGGTCGATCTCTTCCAGCTCGAGTAGTATTTTTACGATTTCGATATGACCATTGTCAGCTGCCAAGGTAAGGGGAGTATGCCCACTAGAATCTCCTTCATTAACATCATAGTATCCCATCTCTACTACGGCCGCTACAAGCTCACTGATTCCGAAGAGCGAGGTACAGTGTAGTCCACTGGACCAGAACTAACCATAATAATCAAGATATTTGCCATAATGGTGCTTCCAAAGAACCTGATTTGATATGTGAGCATCGCAGCCCAGAAGAAAGTCCAGGGCAAGCGATCTGGCACAGTCCGAGAGTTCCCTTTTCGCATGGACCCCCCAGTAGGCAGAACAGTATTCCAGAAGGGGATTGTCATTGACGAGGGCAGAGAGGTCATCTGGGGTAACTGCTGAAAGGGCCTCGATTTGGTTGGAATTCAGATAAGTTAAGCAGATCTCAGCTACTGCCGAGTGAGGTCTACTGAAAATATTGGGATGGGCGGAGAGATACTCTCGCAGAGTAAAGTGGATCAGTCGTACAGTCGACGACCCCCTATGTACTGACTGCTGCTTTATATTTAAAAAAATTAATTTTTTTGTAGTTATGTCGGAGCGGTTTGATGTATTGAGGGTGTTGTCAACGGTAAAAATTAAGGGCAGGTCTGGTTGCCACCCCAAGCCTTCGTTTTTGTTGAAAATGGTGCTGCTCGCCATACTCTCACGATACTCCCTTTGTTAAGATAGCTTCCGGGAGCGCGCTTGTCTATGACTTTGAATATGCGCTGAGGATCCGGGCATATACCTCCAGCATCGGGCATAGGTTTGTGTTCGGAGATGTGCTGAGGATTCAGGCATGGGCTTGTCTTCGGAGACTCGCTTTGGCTTCGGGCATACGGTTCGGCTTTGGGCATTTGGCTTGTACGTTCGGGAAAGCACTGCGAATGCAGGAATGCGCGATAGTTTTGGGATTGTGCAGCTTTCGGGAGAGTCAGGAGAAAAGTGGAAGCATGGTAAGGCCAGCGTGAGAGATCTAGAAGCCCAGCGGCAGTGAGATAGTTTGTTTCCCTTTTGTCAGCCCGGGAGTCATGATGAGGGAAGGGGACTCACATGGAGCAGCAGCGCTATGGCTCATAGATGGATATGATGTTTTTGTGATTGATATACACTCCTGTGATCGCCCTTAGTTAGTTAGTTAGTCGATGGAGTCGTCGTTGAGGGTGAGCCTGAGGTTGCTGTTGTTAGTGAAAAGATTTTTCCCGCCGCTGAAGTGTTCGATCGTTTTCGTTGTGAGTTGCCCGGCGTTTCGTTGCGTTTCACCGCTCGTCACTCGCCCTGTACCGTTTTCGCCCTCAAAGTCCAAAAATTTTCAGACCGGGTGTGAAGGTTTGCAACAGAACCCTTTCGAGGGGCATGTCCGGTGGCTACAAAAACCTAATCAAAGCTCAATAATCATGTCAAAATAAAGGTTTCTGAAATACTGATCTGACTAGTACCGGTACCGTATTTCACAAACTCTCATTTTGGAAGAGTGCATACACGGTACAATAACCCACCACAATCAACCTTTTGAATAAAAAATATATATATATAAATATATATATATAAATATATATATATAAATATATATATAAAAATATATATAAAAATAAGCAGTGCAATGTAGGTATTGTGTTTCTAATAATGATAATTCTAGTTTTTTTGAGTGACATTTTTTGAATTGGTTTTTGTGGCGGCCAGACACACCGCTTGTAGGTTGAAAATGTTGAATCATAGCAACTTGCCATTATTGCTACAATTAATTTTATTGTAGCGGTTACTAGCTGAGACTCTCGGTTTATGATTATCAAAGTGTGAAAACCCCGGGACGACAAGACGCGCCCTAAGAGTGCTCTTTCTGTTCGGTTAATTTTGTCAAGGCACGATGTTGTCTGCGGTTGTGAAAGATGTGTTTGGCGCCGGGTGATACTCTACCCGGTGAGTTCACGTGCGTAGTGCATACCTAAACACCATCAAGATGTGGGTTTCGGTTTGTCGAATTTACACTACCTCAGGGTGTGATAGCCACAAGAATGATATTAGGCCAACAAAATGTCTCAGTGTAGCATCAATCAGAGCAACAGCTGCCTCAACACGAACTCCTATAATACCACCGTGTGGCACAATACAAATTGGAACTACTTGTACTCGGGGGTAGCTAAAAGTCGGGCCCACCTCCATTACGAGGCGCGGAATTTGTATGGGGACTAAGCCGGATTAGGAAGTTCGAGTGATATCCTGTGAAGCCCCTCCGGTGGTGGCAAAAAGTCGGGACCGGTGACACAAGCACTTTCGCTGCGTTTTCTCAAGCAATACGCTGCGCGAGTGTGTTCGTGTTACCGGGCCCCAATTACCCTTGTACCCGAGTACGGTAGCCTTGAGCTGTAAGGCACGTCGTAGACGTACTGCAAAGATCCTGGAACTGCGCGCAGTTACATAATCGGCAGGACCCTTGGCACGGTTAGCCAGTTATACAAAGAAGCTGCCGGCACTCGCCTACCGAAGGAAGAGCCCCCTCACTCCCTTCGCCATGGGGGCAATGTACCTGGAGGCTTCTATTGTCAGCAATATCCTGAAACTCCCCCTAACTTCAGGGAACACAACTCACCGAGTGACAAATCATGACAAACCACACTGCATGGACCCGTATAATAATGCGTTGAGGCTTGGGTACCGAGGGGTGGGATGCGGTGTCAGGTCACATCGGAAAATTTGCTGCTTGTGACCGCTACAATACTTGTGGCTGTGGTGCTGAGGCTCCGTCTTCTCAACCCCTGCAGCTATGTAAGCATTGATAGACAGGGTATCATAACCCCTTCCACATCCCGCGAGCCAGGCAAATAAATCTTAAATATACTGTACTTGTAGCAATCAAGTACCGTAAAAACTCGAATATAAGGCCGGTGTGCTACCGTACCGTATGTCGTTGAAATTCCCATCCGGGATAGGGGTAGGCGGGTCACAGCATAATCACCCCTCTGCTGGTTGCGAAAAAACAGAAAAAATACGCTGCTCTTTACCACAGGAGGTAATTATACGCACAACAACATAGCGCACCGGTCTTTTATTCGAGTTTTTACGGTAGGCTTAGATTAGCTTTCAGCCTCCGATTTCAAAAACCAGCTGAGCAGCGACCCAAGATTGCGGCGCGGGCCGATGTAGTGCGGGGATGGAGCTTGTTATTTGTTCTTGCTAGTGTCTTGACAATCCAGTCTGGTGGCTGTGGTCAGTTGGATAAGAGCCATACTGAATTGGAGAGCGAGACCAAAGGTCCTCGTGAGGCTAATCGAATGCTAGACTATCAGAACCAGAAACTCCAACTTAGGATTGGAAGAAAGAAGGAAAGGAAAAGACCCTCCGACTTTATTTTAGAGCTCTACAGAAGCACCTTTATAGTACATTACATAAAAAACACATTGCATATGATCCCTGCCTTTAGAGCAGTGCGGCCCGCAAAGGTCGGTGATGGCCTTTCATCTAAATTTGTAAACTTTTTTTTCGTGCAGGTATTTTGATACCCTGCGATGGGAGCCAAGGGTTTCTTTTAGCTTGGGGGCATGACTAAATAGGATCAAGCGATCTGCGTTTCTAAAGGAGACGGGAGGGAAATCAGGGTGAAGTTGGCTTGGGTCAATTTACTTGAGTGCTGGAAATTAAGTTGGGCGCCCGTTATGTTGTGTTACGGCGTGTTTGCTCGGGTATTTGTTTCCCCGAAGTAAACCCCTTACCGATATCGAGGTGGGGATTGCTTGCATGCTTGCTCACTTGGGAGAGTACCGATAACCCAGATGAGCGTGGCAACGCATGGCTTCCGGCCCCCACAAAAATCATTGCCACTCAACAGGCACCTCATCATACTTTCTCTTTTTTTATTAAGGCCGATGGATAGTATACAAGTACTGAATACTGCCATGTATTTGAGTTATTTTTACTTATTTTTCTTGGTTGGGTTGGGGTGGTTGTATCGAGGAGGTTGACAACATCGTAGCGAAAATTATGAGCTTTCGTTAATCGGGTAATTTTGTCCGCGCACAATAGAATGTGGTTCGTGAGTAGGGGCGGGAGGGGAAGAAGCAAAGAGAGAAGAGAGGAAGGTGGGTACGATGTTGTTGGCTTGTCGTTTATGGCTATTCCCCTCCCCTTTGAAATGTGCCAGGAAGAGGCAAGGGATACACGTTACTCGAGTATTGCCCTCCGGGCGCTTCCTTGTTGAACAAGCCCGAACCATGTCTATCCTTCCCGTCACCTGCCTTGGCATTGATGACTCGACCGCAACAGGGGAGGAGGCATGCACACAGGAAACACCTTATTCACGGACATAGGATATACACACATCAATCAAATTATTCGTGGTTCGCCCATACATCATTACCCATCTATCTCCTCAATCTCGATATTACTTACACCAAATAGGGGGGACGAGGAGGGAAGAAAAATAAAACAAGGAAAGCAATTAAGCTAGATACCGATAATAGTGGATAGGTAATATTACAAAATGCACATGGCAAGGTTCTTGGAGAAGGACATGTGACGGGGAAAGCGAGAGCAACTACAAAGCAATGACGACCGCTATAACCAAAAGACCCAATGAAAACAATCTACCTTGGGCTGGGGCTGGGCTCAAAGAAGCATTGGATGGGCGTGCAGTGGAAGTGACGTTTGAGGGACCGGACGGAGAAGCAGAGCTCGACTTCTGCGGTCTCGGTACAACTTTTGCAAATATTTCCCTGAGTCCTCCGCTGGCCCATCCGCCCTCGGGATCAACCTTGGTCGCACCACCAGTGGGCCCTCCGCCAATACCAACGCCGCCGGTGATGTTCTCATTGACCTTGAAGTTATCCAACTTGCTGACTTTGAAGTTAGGGTCCCATTTCAGAGTGTTGACGTCGAAGATGTTGACAATACCGTTGGGGTCGCATTCTCCTGGAAGGTTCTTGTCGTTAACTTGTGGGTCGGTTTGGTCAACGCCACGACCGCCGATCATGATCATCTTGTTTTTTACCAAGTGGCAGGTGACTCCGAAGCGTTGAACTTTATTGGTATTGTCGACTCGGAACCATTGGAAGGACGGAAGGCTGAGGACATATGTGTCACTGAAGCTCCCACCGGATCGATTGGGAGAGTTACCACCGTGGATGAAGATATTGAAGGAAGAGTTATCACTGCATAAAGTTAGTGAATTAGGGATAGAAAGTAGGGGGTGGAGGTGGCTACGCAGCAGTGCCAACAACCGCGCAGAATCCCCATCTGCTTGGCGGGATTTCACCAGTGGTAGCTTGAAGAGACCAGGAACCAGCTTCCAAGTCAAAGATGTCGACGCTGTCAAAATCTCTCTATGTCGCCATTAGCCTCCATGAACATAGTATCTTAAGAAGCATGATATAGCTTGATAGACACACCGCCTTCAGCCCCGCCCTCCCCAGGGTGTTGTAGAAAGTCGACCCCGTATACTGATTACCTCCCAAACTGACCAGGATTCCGTGCTTCCCAACAGGCACATGAACGAGACTACTTAATGTAACGGCCTGGAAGCTCGTGCTTATGTTACTCATCTCGTTGCCCTTGATATCCCATGCTAGCATGCTCCGGTGGGCAAGTCGCTCCTCATGTGTCCAATCCTTGAGGCTGCCATCAGTCATGTTACTCGACCAGCCGCCAAGGAAAAAGGCCTTGTCCTCGGTAGGGATAGATGTGACTCCACCGTTCCTGGAGCCCAAAAACTGCTCGCCTGACGGCTGGACAGCCTTGGTCCAATTCCGTGTCGTTGTGTTGAGCTCCCAGATCTCGCCGTTTGGGGGGGCGGTGCGGGAGATGTTTTTGACGGTCGGCATGCCCTCCTGAGGGTGGTACCCCCCATATTTGTATACAGTGCCGTTTTTACTAACCCAGAGGGCTCCCCGCATGGTGTAGGGGAGATCTGAGTTGAATGTTAAGTCGTGGACAATTGAACTGCTGGAGTCGATGCCTTCGGCAGTGAAGTCGGAGCTCACGTTGAGAGACCATGGTGGTACTGCGCGTGCTGCTGTTAGTTTTCAGGGACGATGGTGATGGAGCGCGGGGATATACGGAGTGAAATGACACCCTTCGGTTCGGCAGTCTTTACGGCAAATGTGAAGTCGACATAAATCAAACCATCGTGATAAACGCCTATTGGTCAATCCCTATTAGCTTCCCTGGCCCGATTTCACCCAAAATTGCAGAGAAACTTGCTTGAATGATCCCATATTCTACAGTACCCGGTCCGCGCCCTCCTCTCTACGCCACCCGCCGGTTTGGGTCCTTCAGGATAGAAACGTGCCACCTCTTCAATGCTCCCCCATGCCCGGTCCATCGCTATTGCCGCTATGAATAGCAGATTTGCTATTTTCTTGATATTAATCATCCTGTAATCGCAGAATTTCGTTAGACGAAGAGGGAGCTCCGTCGTTCTCGTAGGTGTATTATTAAGATGTATTCGACACGGTGCAAGTAGCAAACTTAGGAGTGGAAGGAGTGTGGAGGAGGGGATGATGAAAGAAAGGTGGGTAGGGAGGGAGTGAAAAGGAAGGGAGAAAAGGAATTGGTTTGAAGATATATACAGTCATCGATTGAGGGATCGATAGGAAATCAGAAACCCTCTTGTATTCCTCCCTCAAGAGGAGAAAGAATTCTGGGGTGTGTCTGCCTTTCTGTCGCTGTGCTTTACTGGGGCTGCTGGGTGGGCTTCTTGGATTAGCGTTGGATGAGGGTAGCACAAGGGCCGGTATCGATGAGTGAGTGAGTGACCGTGACGGTTGTACGCCATACGGATTCTGGTCCCTACAAGGGTAGTCACTTGTGACCCGGTCCGTGGCTGGTGCCTGAGTTCCACAAAAATGGATAAGCCTTGCCAAGGCCGAATCCCATTAGAGCAATCCCGAGAAAACTTCCTGACCATTACACCGCATTCGATCTACTGGGGGTGTAGCGGTTCTCGAAAGAGAAGGAATAAGAGTGGAGGCTCGGCGGGAAGACGGGGAATACAGTACGGTACTTGGAATAACTGACCAATCTGGAACTGTAGACTTGAAATCCTTGAGGGAAGAGAATTCATCTCCAAGTTGGATCCCCTTTTTTCTCACAAGTCAACTGGGAGGTGACACTCTGTTCATGTATGCAGTACCATGAACAGTAGTGCAAGTAGAGTGAAAGTTTTTTCTTCAACAGTTATGGGACATCCCCTGTTGAATCTTAAACTATTCAGGTTTAGTTACATCTCAATAGATTTAACTGATGGTCGTTGTGTCATGAAGGGCAGTGATTACCCCTACTATCGAATTCTCAGGCATTGTGTCAATTTTCCTTACAAATAAGCTTTGTGTAATACAGGGAAATGCTGTACAGCCCAACGCAATTAAAGTGTTAGAGTTATACAAGCTCGTTTCTGCTGACCGACAGACAGTAAGAGTGCCAGTGCTTGCAGGAGTCCTTGGCATGAATAGACCGAACACGGGAAGGTTCCTTGGCAAAGGACCTGCTGCTTCCGTGATCCCCCTGGCGTTTGGTCCATTCACGCTAGGGACTTCTACAAGCACTTGGACTTTCTTACCTTGGTCTCGTACCCACACAGTACCCCGGCTTTCTGTGAATCAGGCCTCAATACCATTTGTTCATGGTACAAGGGTCCGGCATATAGCGATCGCACACCCTATTTTGTGACCCACTAGTTTTCGCAGATTTTTTGCTGGTTAGCCACATTGGTGTGTGGGAAAACTTTATGCCGGACCATTGTACTGAAATCTTTTGTGACACAGGACTCGACCAAACTCTCTTACAATACATTACCAGCCCATCACGACTCCTATTGCCCACATCTTTTATTACACTCTCTCCCCGGAATCTACCTCCCTTCTTCCCCCTCCCTTCTTCCCCCTCTCTCTTTCCTCCCTCTTCCAACTTGCTTGCTACGTGTCGCTAGCTTGCAACCGTCGTTCGTTACGCCTCACTGCTCGACGTAAGTGAGTGAATTAGAAGCCGACAGAACAAAATAATAATAATTGAAATAAAACAAAAAAACAGAGGAGATATGTTTTGGAAGACCGCAGTCTTGGCCGCTGCGGCTGCCGGTGGATCGGGGGTCCTGGCACAACTGACCGTGGAGAAATATGATTCGAATCATGTAAGATGGCCCTACCAGCCTGGATGCGACTACTTGAAGTTGAACATTTCAGCAAGAGGTATTTCCCTCTCCTCACCGGGTTCCCCCGCAACACTTGAAGGCTAATTCTTGTGGATAGCGGTCCTAACAAAAGACCATCTCTATTTAATCAGCAATGTGAACAGCTACCGTTTATATGGGAACGGAACAGTGATCAACCCTCAATACGAACTTCTGATTGGAGAGATTGATCTAGCCACCGCTTTTAGTACAGAGGATTACAAAATCGGGTGGCATGTTGCTCCAAAGGTCAAATACGACTTTGACTTTTTTACCTACTATGAGACTTTGAAGAGACTGTTCGCCCCCCCGTCTCCCAATTTACATCTACCACTCAATTCCTAGCTAATAGTTTTTAGTATATTCGCTGGAGAAGTGCGCGAACAATACGGCGTAGCCAATTCCTCAAAGACTGCATTCTCGTACGACCCTGCTGCAGATACCGTCCAGATCGAGGAATGGGCTGGCACGATCCCGGAACAGAGGATCCCGCTCACAGGCGCATTCATAAATGTGCCGGAGAGGCAGGTTGCGTACTATTTTGGCCCCCTCGAGACGCACCTTGATACAGAGACCTTTAAGTATAATACCTCCTCCGGTGCCGCCGATAGATTTCCTGCTCCCAATAAACTTTGGGTAGCAGCGGCATTTGTGCCTGTTGGCGCAGAGGGGGTGGTAGTCTTGTTGGGGGGGACCGAGGGTGACGGGATTACGAAGGTATGTCCTCAACACCCTTTAGTGGCTTTATAGCGCTGACGATAAGCCAAGCTCTCATTTGACTCAGTACACGTCTACGACATTGGGGGAAACGCTTGGTACAGCCAGAAGACTGGTGGTACCCCGCCCCCCTCCCGCCAGGGATTCTGCACAACCGTGGTGTCTTCACAGGACCGTACCTCTCACCAAGTGCACGTCTATGGCGGTCACCGGGCCGGGGATATCGACGAGAGGCCTTCTGTTGACAATCACTGGATCTTGACCATTCCTGGCTTCATCTGGATTAAAGCTCCCAGCCTGGCAACGCCCAGAACCCTGGCTAACTGCAATTTACTCGGAAAGCACAGGATGTTAATTTCTGCAGGGAGCTTGGGCGCTGGTGATTATGGGTGCTTGCCAACCTTGGATGTTGTGGACTTGTCCACCCTTGAAGCTATCACTACTATGAGTGATAATAAAGGGTATGAAGTGCCTGCAGCGGTAATTAGTGTTATTGGCGGATCGTATGTTGCCCTTCCCCTCCCATCCTCACCTCCTTTCTTAATTCTCCGCTAACACAATAAAAGCCCAACCGGCTCCTCCAATATCTCATCCCCATCCGCCGGATGGGCCGGTGGCCTCGACGCAGTCTTTTCGAAACCTTACAAATACGGCCCGCAAAATCCCAGTGGATCAATCACCCCCAAACCCACCCCAGCCCCTGGCCCCAAGACTACGGTCGGTGCCATTGTCGGAGGAGTAGTGGGCGGTGTAGCCGCAGGTGTCCTTCTACTCCTCGGCATCGTTTTCTACCGCCGCCGGAAGGGGGCTGTAGCCGCGGCTGCCAGTGGTGCTAGCACCTCCCCGGAAACTGGATTGCACGTAGTACATGCCCCTGATAATACACTTGCCCCCCCTGGGTACAACTATGTGGATAAGAATGGTGCTGTGTCGCTGTATCACGCGAACTATGGATTTATCGGTGATACGGGAAATAGTGGCACTGGGAAGAATGAGGCTGGGGAGGTTTCGCACGAACTTGAGAGTCCTGTGTTTGCGGTTGCGGAGCTTGGGAGTGGGGAAATTCCTGGGAAGGTCTGATTCGATTTTAATTTAATCCATCGGTCCATTGGTATGTGGCAGTCTTCATCGGCATCAGCGGGAACGGGCATCAGCGGGGAACGGGCATCAGTGGGGAGCGGACATCAGTGGGGAACGGGCATCAGCGGGGAACGGGAATCAGTGAGGAAGGCGGAGCCGGGGCTGGTAGGCGAGGGAGCTTGTGCATGCGGGTGTAGAGTCAGTCGCTTAGCTACTAATATTTATCTTTATTTCTTCGCCTCTTTTGTTCCCTCTCTTCCGTCTCCTACCGCCCACATACTTCACACTGTACTATATGATGACGGCACCTTAGCACCTACCCTCATAACACCATCTACCAATACTCCAACCCGCACCTCCAGATAGAGCGCAGTAGTGACACAAGACTAGACTAATTTGTGATAGATGGGGGTCGCACGGGGGGAGCCAATAAACTAAGAGATTTCACCTGGAACTTAGGCACCTTGGAGTAAGGGAATGGAAAGCAAGTTTTCCGCCTGTAATACTTTGTTCATTCGCTCTCGCTCTCAACTCTGCTCTCATGTAAACTAAAATCAAACTAATGGTAAAGACGGGTGTATAAGTAAAATACCACTTCCTGATCCCCCTATGGATCACCACACCTATCTCTGTGTTTGCCACATGCCCCTATTCCTCCGTGCACTCCCATGATGGCGAGGGGAGGAACATGCGGGTGAAAACCCTCTATAGAACATTCTCCCGTATCCGTTCCGTCGGCACATCTCCTGAACTATCCTTCCCACTCCCGTAACAAGCCAAGCACCCCCGCCTAACAACAGTCCTACCTGTATCTTCGTGCTTTTGTCTGGCCTCACTGGACGCATTAGGGGTATTCAGCCCTGGGGCTGAGAGATTTTTATGCAAGTCATTCATATTGAAGCACACTGATGAGTGAAATACCTTTTCTCTGCAACTAAATCTAGCAGATCTACTTGAAACCTGACAATGGGGGCGAGTGTTACGATGCGCTGCACCTACCCTGACGATTGGAAAGAAGAGAAGAAAAAAAGTGCCTGCATATACCGGTATCGGCGTTTAGTCGTGGCCACCAATGTCAAAAGTGTTGTCGAAATATTATGGTATGATAACTAGTTCCCAAGAAGGCATGGTGTTTTATTCTTGCAACCCTGGTTCGATGTCTTGGCAGCTTTTATACAAGCACGAGCAGACCTATCATACACGTGTAATTGATTTTTTACAAGGACCAGGGATCTGCTATCGGACTGTGTTATTCTCGGCAAAGTTGGAGAATTAACCCATGAGGGATGCTATTGTGCGTGGGCAAAATTAAGCGATCAAAGAAGGCTCATAATTTTTACCGTGATATTGCCACCCCAACCCAACCGGGAAGAATAAGTAGAAATAATTTAAACATATGGCAGTATTTTGTGCCGGTACTTGTATCTCCTTGACTGGTATAATACGACGGTGGAAAATGTTGTGCCGACCCCCGTGTCGGATCTAAACGGAGATGAGTATCATACCGTACCTGTGAGGGGCCCTCAGTATTTTTCAGTGATAATGTGCGTAGGCTTGATCACAGTCATAGTCTATGGTTGGTCAGCTTCTTAGGAACTGTTAGCTATCACATATTCACAGGTGTGTAAACCTCAGATCGTAGTTAATATTGCCAATGTGATCATGCCTGCGCATAGTATCACTCAAAAAATACTGAGGGCCCCTTACACGTACAGTACTCATCTCTGTTTAGACACGATAGGGGGGTTGGCACAACATTCTCCACTGTCGCACCGTCCATCAGCCTTAATAAAAAAAGAGAAGGTATTCGAGGTGCTTATTGAGTGGTAATGATTTTTGTGGGGCCCGGAAGCGATGCGTTGCCACGCTCATCCAGGGGATCGGTTAATTTTGTCCACGCACAATAGATTAGGTGTGAGGCTCAGCCCAAATGGGACTTAGACTACCGTCCTGACTCACAGACCTACCAGTATTAGCACCTTCCAGTCCCTGATAGGGTCCTGACGGAGGTCGGCGGGTAGCGAACGGGGGCTGGCAAGGCATTTTTTGTTACCCAACTTCGGCCAATTTGATTTTTCATTGGCAAAATACCCCTGTTCGTCAGCCGCCGATATTCGTAATGACCCCATGAGAGACCGCACATTGAAAAAAGGAGGCAATTGCCGTTGAAATAAAGTGTATAAGACCTGTCGTATAGATCTCTGGGTAGAGGCTGCCGAAAGTCAACGGGGGGGAAGTTCGGAACCGAGATAGTTCCCCTTCCTGTGACCTACTTGTACCTACATGTACAGGGTAATGTTTCATGAATGAAACCGGGAATGTAAGGTACCGTAAGAGGCAGGTGCCGTTTTGACATAACTATGCTAATACGAGTACGGTAACTATCAAAAACTAAAAAAAACTTCCTAGAGCCGCGCCACAACATGGTCTACTTTCCCTTCACATTTGGGCTTAGCTGAGCCCTAACATATCCTGGAGGGAGAAATTTAGAGTTATACCCGCAAAAACTCGATAGATCCACTATCGGGGATCTTAACATGAGTCACCGTCTAAACCACAGTAGGTTTAGGAGAGCAGGTTAACAAAATCAAGAATACAAGTTAATGAGATCTAGCAAGCCCAGCCTCCCCAACCTATACCCTGTCTGGAAAACACTATTCCTTCTCGGAGTGTTTTGTCTCTAATCGGGGTGATCCGAGGCCGGCGGGCGATAGTGGATCTATCGAGTTTTTGCGGTATCTTATCCTGGGAACCGGGTGGGTTATGGCATGGAGATTGGTCCGGTTCGTGCGGTGTTCCTGTGAACGACCTTAATGAGGCTTACAAGTAGCTGCGTGCTAATTACCAAGCTGCGCTTTTAGAACTATACAGCATCATCGGCAGTGTGAGTATAGTCCGGAATTAGTCTAGGAGTAATACCGTAAAAACTTGAATAATATGGCGGGTTGGAAGAACCCATTGCCAATTGGGCAAAGCACGCGCGGTACTGCACCAGGGGGTAGCAGTGTCTCGGAGGTTGACGGGAAAAGGTTCAGCCGGGAACGCGTTAAGCTCGGGACCATAGCTCCAGCAGGGTAGGCCCGTGGGCCACCCACGACACATAACAGCCCCGAGTTCCCCCCAAACACGAGATCTCCGAGAAACACGAGATCTCCGAGAAACACGAGATCTCCGAGAAACACGAGATCTCCCCAAACACGACATCCTCAAACCTCTCTTCAGCTCGCGTTTTTTGATCCCCACCCGCTACCCTTGCTCAGGCACCAAGTGCCCGCATCAGCTGGGATAGATCGGTTCCAACCATCCTAAGCGACAAGGGCAGCGACCCTCTCACCAATGCCTCCCCAGTGGAACTGTACTACAAGATTAGGAGTGGAAGGAATTAGCCCCAGTCCCCATTTGTTAGGTCATTTGGAGTTTAGAAGTGTTTTTCCTTTCTCTCTTTTGCGATAGAAATTACCCAATGTATATGTTTTCCGCTTTGAAAAATTAGTGGAAGATATGCTATGTCGTTGGACTTTCCTCTCCTAGTAAGGTCAAGAATTTTTTTATTTTTTCTGTCTTGGATGGGGAAAGGGGCCGTGTTTTTGCTGCGTTTTTGCCTCCTTTCCATGGAAGGGAATTCTGGATTTCATAGCACACCGTCCAATTATTAAAGTTTCTACGGTATCCCAAGCCGGCTTCTGGTCCGGAAACTTGAAATGGCCATAATAATAAAAAAGTAAAGCCTTCGTAGTTCGACCAAAGACTAAAATTACCGGTACCAAGTACTATATCATACGGGCCATTCCAGGCCGGTGGACCTGGTTGTGCGCCCGGTTTTCTCCCGTGGGAGGAGATATTACGAACCGATGGAGAACCTGAGATCCGCAAGCTTAGCAGGCACCTATTATGATCCCATACATCAAGATGAAAAATTGAAAGTTGCCGGGAAAATTATGTCTTTCTTTCCCTTTACTCTTCGCTATAGCTGTCAACAAATATCCAATTCGATTAATGGCGGTATTCTGCTCTACTCTAGCAAGGCCCGCAATATCTGTTCCGGAACCCTTTCCATTCCATTGATAACGTGCTTCAGCAAGGGACTCAGCATACTGGTAGCAGACTGCTCATTTCGGGCCCCCCCAGTCGAAGTAAAAACGGGTAACGGCAATGTTTCGTCCCCTGGCCTGATCGCAAAGACTGCCTACTACGAGCGAACTGTGATGCTGGATTGTTAGCACTGGTCCGCTTTCTTCTCTCCCAGGAGAATATAACTTGTTACTTTTGGACTTCGATGGCGAAACGATACAAAAACAAGATCCAGCTGTTGAAATTATGCCTTCGGATATGCACTCTCTACGTTCTTGAGTACGACAACGCTTCCTACTTCATACTAGTCTCACTTCAATGCCGTCAGAGTATAAGCTGAACTAATTTGCTTTGGATCTTTCATTCCATTCACTACTCAATCAGTTAATCATAAATGTAACTCTATGCCCATCATGTTGCTTTGATCTTATTTTTGTTTCCTTGGATTTCTTTTCTACTGTGGACATGTATTCCTGTTGCGTAGCATAAATAGCTGGCACTCCGGTCCCTTAGGTAGAAGGTAACTCTCTATGGTTTTTCATTCCAAAAGCCTTCGGTATAGAGCTTGACTATTCCGTTATTTACAACACCAGCAAAACGAGATGAGGCGAGTGATAAGCGGTGAAACGAACGAAACGCCAAATGCCAAACGCCAAGGAACTCAAACCTAGAACGATCGCATTCTGGGGGCGGGGAAAACTCTTCACTAACTTAACAACCACAGTCTCTTGCTCAACGACACCTCTATCAACTAAATAACTAACTAGGGACAATCACAGGTAGTGATGGCCACGATCAGATCATGATCGAGTTTTGCTCGATTGTAGTCTGCTCGATCAGCCTCGATCATAGGGGTCCCTCGATCAGATCATGATCGAGCAGAGCATTCATGATCTGATCGATTTGCTCGATCATGGGTACTACTCGATCATGCTCGACTATCATCGAGTATACTCGAGCATCTTGAATCATGACCAATCACTCTTGTAACCTGTTGGAAATATCGCGAACACAAGAAGAGATTCGTATTGCAATTAAGTGTAAAGAACCGCAAAAGAAAGATAGGAAAGAGAGAAAACTCTGGTGACGGAAGAGAGAAGCAAACATTACTGGCTAACCTTGGTAAAGGTAGAATAGAACAAGTGCGGTGAGTTTTGTGGCCAATACGTAAGTTAATCACTTTTCCAACACAACCTTATTAATTGGTGATGCGATGAACTTATATACCAATCACTCTAGATCAGCCACAAACTACCATGATACCTAAGTGAACGATAGGGTAGGGGTCTTCTGTTCCTGTTATAGCACGGGTGTAAATACTGGTAATCCATATTGAGTGAATATTTCCTACTTAATAGATACAAAATCGATCATGCTCGAGCATAGTCGACGATTAGTCGACGATAATCGACTATACTCGATGATGCTCGAGCAGTGGCCATGATCGATCACTCGATCAGGACCTACCCATTTGATCGATCATTCGATCATGGGGTCCCCTCGATCAGATCATGATCGAGCATACCCTCCGTGATCTGCTCGATCATGATCGTGGCCATCACTAATCACAGGAGTGCATATCAATCACAAAGACATCATATCCATCCATGAGGCACCACACTACTCCCTGTGAGCCTCTCCTTCTCCCGTGAGCACTCCAGGCTAACTAAAAGGGAAACAAACTATCCCACTGCCGCCGGGCTTCCGGCCCTCTTGCGCTGGCCTTACAGTGCTTCCGCTTTTCTCTCTTGGCTTTTCTCCAGGCTTTCCCGAAAGCTGCACGATCCCAAAACAATCGCGCATTCCTGCATTCGCAGATGCTTTCCACAAACACATGCCCGAAGCCGAAACCATATGCCCGGATCCTCAGCGCATTTCCGAAGCCACAAAACAGGCGTGCTCCCGGAATCTATCTGAACAAAGGAAGTATCGTGAGAGTATAGCGAGCAGCACCATTTTCAACAGTTACCGGATAAATGTCTTACAGATCCCCGGATTTCCATAGCAAAACGGGACTGCCTTATGATATTCGCCATTCCCATTCAAGCCGCACCATATTATAAATTCCTCGCTTGTGTGAGCCATTCCCCGGCATCGTTTGTACGGCGCTCTTGAATGTCCCAATGCCGTCAACCAGGCCCCAGTGGTGATAGCCACGTTAGGAGGTGAGACCAATCATCCGCGACAGTATAGTTGTTTGATGTATTGTTAAAAGAGTTCATATTATTGCTGATAGTAGATTGAGATATTTTCCACTTGTTATTGCCTGCTTTGTTGAAGAAGAGGAGTTACTGCGAATCGTTTGTTGATGATATTCCAGGGAGCGGAAGAAAGAGTGGGACCAGGCTGAAGCAAAGCAGGGGGTCTGGTACCGCATTTTTTGGGCTAACCCGAAATCACGCTAAGGCTCCCTAGCACAAAAATGGTGCAAGAAGCGAGCTTGAGTAAAGCTTGGCCCAGGCAGATCATACTCTTCAGGAAATTCTTTCCGTAGAAAAAGCATCCTGTGGCAAATTATTCCCAGAATCTAACTCTAGGGGGCAACTCTCGTGCAAATCCCACTCGCTTACTGAGCCACACCTTGTTTGACTCCGTTAGCGTGATTTCGGGTTAGCCCAAAAAATGCGGTATTCCAGCAGCGTTGCAGCCACAGCTACTTGTGAGGTGTCAAATGGCATTCCACCAAAGCCGGTTGAAAGGTGTAGAGCGGGGGTTATCCTTGTGGCTGTTTTACTTACACTACAGGGCTAGGGGTCATGTGTGCGGGTTTCTAAATCCCAGCTTACACCAGATTTCGAGTGCTATCATATGTACCATCTACCCCCTGAAAGTCATAAGTATCGACGGTAGAATAGGCAGACAAGATTTGTATTCTACGGTAGCCGAGGTGGCTCACACGGCAAGGCCATCTCTATGGAAACCACAGACTCGGATCGGGCTGCATGTGATAATCTCGGAGGTTTGGTGCTATCGTATACCTAGCTTTCCTACTTAATATCACCATTCTCCCACTGAATACATAGCCACTACAGCTGTGAGCGAAAGTCACAACCTCCCCCATCAGCTAAGGGTCCTAGGGGAATTAAAGTATTTGAGCCCTACATAAAGCGAATTATAGTATTTAATCCGGTCAGCGAATCCTGATTCATAAACGACACAAAAAATTCTCTAATCATTTAGGCATTCACCCAGTATTGATGGAATATTGTCTAAAGGCACCTTTGGTGACCTATTTCCTAACCGTTACATAGACAACTAAACGCGGTGCACATAAATTTACAACAAGAGAGTGCTAGGGGCAGAATGAGACACTGCATCGACAATGGCCGATAACATCTCTGTTGCGTATTCAATGCTCTTGTCTCCAAACCCAGAATAGGCACCCATTTGGAATAGTAACAAACCCGTAGAAATTTGTTTTCGATCTGTGTGGAAGCATGGAGCTAAAGGGTACTTTAAGTATTGAAAGCTCTACGTATGGCTCTACCCTTAGGGGTGCTGAGAAATCTAGTCCATTATTTAAATGTTGAAAAATAGCCTATTTAAGGAACTGGGGGAAAGTCTATGCAGGCTTCGATCAAGTTTGTTCTCTTCCGCTTACTAAAATAAGTTAGTTTCAATATTTACGGTAAAACAGGACCGAACCTCTCTGTAGCCGATGTTCATCCGTCCACACTTCAGTGTTCCTCCATCTGGTGTGCACTTCCGGTTGTTTGAGCACCTCTCTCCTCCTAATACAACAGCTGTGCTCCGAGGCCGCCGTAGCATATGCACACACTAGTGTTCCAAGGATGCGCAAGTGATGAAAATGTTTTCTCTCCTCTAGTTTCACCTCCTTCTTGTCTTCTCTCACTCCACACCTTTCTTCCTGTATTCAACTTTCTTCAGGTTTTTTTCTCTCATCAACTTGTCACAATTAATCGATGATTTTTATCTCCACTTAAGCAGTTTCACTTCACTGCGCAAAATCCCCGCCGCAAATGATTACCCCTCTGGCTACTGTTTTCAGCACTTAATGTATACTTCCCTTTTTTTCCCACTATTGCTAATGGATCGGCCTCGATAATCCTTGCCAGGCTAAACAAAGTCTTCGGAACTTTTTGACCATACCCTGCTACTCGAGCATTGTCAACCTGAGCAGGGCCATCCTACGGCTAGAGCCAGTATTGCTTCCTGTGACACTTTCTCCTAGTGATATGGGGGGGGCTGGCTTGTTATTGAGTAGCCTTTCGAGATGGGCCCCGAGATGTTCTTTTCTAATCGATCTCGCAACCCTCACTATTGCAATGTTGGGCATTTGGCGATCTTAATTTAGCTCCTACTGAGAGAGAAAGGTGGTTGTCTCGGCAACACGTTCTAGTGTATCTTGGTAATCGGAGATTTGTTAAGTTATTCGGAGGTTTCAAACGGTCCAGATCGATAACTTGGTTATTTCATATATTTTTTTAGGAATCCAGAGGGCGTCGCCGTGGACCCTCGTTGCAGGAATTGGCGGGTCCCTGCTAGGGCTCCTTTTTGACTGCATGTGACCTGCCGCTCAACCCTATTTCACCTGTCTTGGTCTGACATGGTCTGTCTTAACGTTTTCTGCCACACAATCACCTTCCTCGACCTTATATTTCTGAATGAGGCTTGGCCCTCCTACCCCAAAGTGATCTGGTCCAGCGTCATTGCCACGACCTCCGCTGCCCCACCATCACCTTCCCTGACGCCGTATGTCCGGACGTCTTCACCACTATCATCTCCCCCAACCTTTCCTCGGCGGCCCGGGTTAGGGGAATTGGGTGCCTTACTATTAAGCTCGGGCCAGCGGGGGTGACACAGAACGAGTGTTTTGACCAGAGTGACCAGTGAGCAGAGGGCGGCATGTAGGTGAATTGAGGGCTGAGGAAATGAGGGGTTGATAGGGGCAGGCAATGTAGGGGGGATGGGCCAGGCGGAAGGCTTTTATTATTATTATTATTATTATTAATTTTCTGTAATGAGTTTTGAATGTATATACTTCTAATACCATTATTTGATGCCCGCCGGCGATGCACTGTTACATGATCTCGCTCTTTCGTGGGCCTGGATTGCCGTGGTAGAATAAGGTGTGATGATTAGTCTTATCCTCCTAACTACCATTATGCGATCGTCTGAATTCCGGGGTTTCCAACAGCCTGGATCCTATACTAGTCACCCGCTAGGCTCCGATGTCTTGATGCCGCACTGGTGGCTCTAATTGAGATAGCCATGGTAATATTTTAGACTCAATATCGGGAGTAGTGTAGTTAAAAGTGTTGTTGAAAGAGTGATGGCAATTGCTGAAAGCTTGGCGACTGATCCATTTTACTCTCAAAGAGTATCTTTCTGCTCACCCCGATATTTTCAGTAGACCTCATTCGGCAATGGCAGAGATCTGCTTGACATATCTGAATTCCCAACAGGTCAAGACCCTTCCAATCTTTGGCGGTGATCATAGCTCTTTCGCCTTCAATGATTATAATCCCTTCTTAGAGTATTGTTCTATACTGGGGAGTCCATGTGAAAGGGGATCTTTCGGACTGTGCCCGTTTGCTCGCCCTGCAGCTGCTTCAGGAATATGATGGCCACGTATCTACATACTTCCTTATAAATCACATAGGCACCCTTGAACTTCCTCTTTACAGTATCGCCTGTAGGCTTAGTGGAGTACACAGCGCATCGTTGTTCGGAATTGTTGAGATTGTAGCCGCTTTGATAGAGATCAGTGTTCCCAACCGTCCAGTCTGTCCGTCATTGGGGGGAGCATTGGACCGGCTGCGGCTCATAGTCTGTCATTTGGGGGTGCTAGGAATGACTACGTCGGGGAATGTGAGGACCGGACGGACTATAGGGGACTATAGTCCCAGCGCTTGGAGCTCCTGTAATAGTCGGGCTGAAATCATGCAGCTGCAAGCGAATTCTTTTCATATCATGAGACATCACTCGTGCCTTCCTGTCCCGCCTGGGGCTCCTGGTGTGTCCCCCGCTGGCCTCCGGACGGTTGGAAACACTGCTTTTTGTCTGTTTTGCAGGTGCACGTGTAGTATAGAGACAAATGGGAAGATTTTGTTGCTTCGCTACGATAACTCGCTCTATCTTCTGAGGGGGGGGGGTTCCGGTATCAAGTAATATTCGGTGGCGGAGGTGATCAGGGGATCTGGGGAGGATCATGGGGTAAACACTGGTCAGCTTTTTGGGTATTGGGGATGTGGAGGTGTGAGTGAATGATTGAGCTCTGGTATAACTGGTACTGAAAGCTCAATTCCCTACCAGTGACCCTATCGAGAAGCCTGGGTTTCCGGAAGGTTTTTCCTGTAGAAAAGTACGTAGAGAACTGCAACCAAAAGACAAACGACAAAGTAAAGTTCACGATTCAGGTCAATGCGGTTCAGTGACAAAAAGAAAAGAAAAGAAAAAAACCGGACAAAGAAAAGCGTGTCACTTTCGCTTTCAATCGCTTCACTCGCGATGTTGTACGAATGATCATCTAGCTACAGGAAACCTCAGATCGCTTATGGCCCTTTAAACAGCCAGCTCTTCCTGCCCTGGCCGGTCAACTGCCCCCCCCCCAATCCATTTTCCTACATGCCCGCCTCCATAAACAACTGCCCGCTCTATAGTGTTAACTAACCTATTCCCGCGCAATGGCCCATTGTTGTAGAATAAGATAAAACTAAAATGTAAAAGGAACAGGAAACCGCCATCATAGCCCCACAGTACTTTGTTCATGTACTTGATTTCATGGAATACTGTAAATTCTGGCTTTTAATGAACTGGCCTGGACAGGACAGTTTACCATTGGCCAAGATTCTGAAATTAATAATACAACAAATATCTAGTGTCGTTCCAGAAGCTTGGTTTGCGTAGCACTGGAGATTTCGAAAGGTCCTGCCTGGTCCAGGCAGGCTGATTGAAAGCAATAGTTTACAGTACGTGTAACACATTCTTCATCGCGTCATCTTCAAAGCTTGTGAGCAGTTATTAGTGTTAGCTCTATTAGCTACACGATGTGTTGACGTACAGATACCCACTTTGGTGATGTCTATGGGATAGCTTAGGGCCTGCCTACTGTGTTTGTATTAGGTCTATCATGGGCTGTGGAGGAGGGGGCTTGGCACGGGTGTTTCTCGTTAAATAGTTTTCTCTCTTTTACGACTAGTTATAAACGATCATCTCATCTTGATCAATATACCACACAACCCACTCAATTAGTACTCACAGGAAGAAGTTGAGGGCCTGCTATAGTTCTGGGATTAGATTGACTAGGAGGGTGACTCAGTGGCTTGGTTTGAGAGGTGGTGGTGTTACAAAGTGCAGATGAGACTTGAGCGGGTAGTACTACAAGTGATAGTCATGGCTGATGACAAATTGATTATGACTCTGTTGAGAGATATTAGGAGTATCTCAGTGGAAGTAAGTGGTATTTAGGATCAAAAAAAGAGTGGTCTTCAGAGTAAGAGGACAAATTGTATTAGAAGTTGAGCAACAAGAAACTTGAGAGAAAAAGAAAGAAGAAAGGAGAGAAAGGAGGGGGGGGGGAGAGGCAGATACAGAGGACAGGGGGTGAATCAAGTGGTCATGAGGTGTCACTTGTGACAACACTAATTTAACAGAGAGGAATGACAGTACAACAGTGATTACAGGGTCCAAAACACTGGTAGCTGAGGAGAGTGGGGGGTGGCCCGATTGTATGCTATGTGTATGAGTGTGAGTAAATAAATCCACTATGAGGAAGAGTATGAAATGGGAAAGGAAAGTAGGGTGGGAATGGATGGATGGAGCATAGTGAGCCAGAGGAAAGGAAAGAAGAAAGAAAATGAAAGAAGGCTAGTGAGAAATGGGATGAGAGAAGGGAGTGGGATAAGATAGGTAGCAGGAGGAATGAGATATTTTGCATAGTGGTTAATTGGGTAGGACGGGTGCTAGATGTTGGTTTACTAAAAGTGAGCATGGTAGAAAACAAAGTTAAGACAGGAGTTGCTATAAGAGAAGGTATATGAGATTAATTTGGTTTTAGTGGAAGATGAAAAAACTGATTGGTACAGTATGAATAGGCACAAATAGGGTTCTGGAAAGATGTGAAAGATGGCACTGGACCACAACATGGAACTTTTGTTAAAAAAGTGCTGCAATGAAGTTAGTTGGAGGGAGACTAGGCTACTGGTTGTATTTTTTAATTACGTGCTACTAGTAAAGGTAGCTAAAGAATGAACAGTGAAAACTTTGGTGAGAGTAAATAGGTATTGGGGAGGGCCATTAACAAAACTATGCTGTCTACAATACTTCCGTGAAATGCGCATGACTATCTGTCTGGAATTTGTAACTGGGAACTCTTTGGACCTTGGCTCAAAACTTACCAACCATTAGCCAGTAGTCTACTATTTCTCCCCTTAAGCATTCCGACTGACCTTTTTATAATTCATGAAACCTCTTCCATTTCATCAAGTTGTAGTACTACAATTAGATTAATGATTTTACATGTGAGATGTGTGCACCGGTTAGTCCCTTCCTAGGTTTAAGGTTGAACTGAATTTCAGGCTGAAAATGTGTACCCTCCTCATAGCAAACAAAAGCTTTCCAAGAAAGCAGCAAATTCCCAAATTTCATGCCCCAAGTAGCAAATAGTTTTCTTATATCTTTAGTGTTTGACCAGCTTAACATGCTCTGCAGAATGCAATTTTCCTCGTATTCTCCCTGACAGCACAACATGACTGAAGAATACCACAATCCATTTAGTAGAACAATGAGAGCCACTGCGGTAGGTAGTATAGTGTGGCTTTCTCAATGGTGAACCATTGAGATATCTGATTCCTGAGATAGTAGGGAACAATGAACAGTCCATAAAGGTAGAGGAAGTGGATGATTTAATTATAAGTGGGGTAAATCTGTCATGATACCACTCCTGTTTCCAGTCCGTAATGTTCCAGCTACAGTAAATAAGAATGGGTGCCCTTGTATGAGGTTTTCCAGGAAAATTGCACAGAATATTAGTAAAGATAGAGTACCAAGGCAGGGGGGTGGCAGGAGCAGCTGGCAGAAGGGATGGGGCAGTAATCTTACAAGACTGAAATGTAAGTAGTAGAAAAAAGGGGAGAATTAGGCAAGTGAGGTAATACATTTGCTGAAAGAGTAGAAATTGTTGGAGTGGAATGATCTTGTAGGTAGGAGTGATAGCCATACCAGTACCTATGTCTGACAAAGGGTGAGAAGATTGAGAAAAGCTTCGGGCAGGTAGAGGGGTGGTAGAAGGTGGGCATCAGGTGTGGTATTGGGGGAGGGTGAGGGCACATTAGCCAGCAGGGAGTTGATATAAGCAGGTTGGGGGACTGGGGGGTCATGAA
>Ga0307509_10000197_pt1 | contig 95722 bp, 77 predicted proteins | sample 10_EM_MG_FD_202245 | JGI IMG/M metagenome (GOLD analysis project Ga0307509, IMG submission 202245) | Populus trichocarpa ectomycorrhiza microbial communities from riparian zone in the Pacific Northwest, United States - 10_EM | ecosystem: Host-associated > Plants > Roots > Unclassified | place...
GGTGGTGATCTCCGGAGGTCCCACCAGGATGACCGCACGCGTTGCCTGGCGCGTTCAAGCGCATCGCTGCGGTGCTGGTGTGGCGAGGCACGTGCCGAGCTGATCATCCGAGCCAGTGGCAGGGCATGGACAGCGAGGCTTCGGGGCCATCGGTCGTCACCGGACCTCGGGAGATCACCACCCGGCCTGTGGACAGTGGTGCTCAGCTGGTAGCTGGACCGCTTGATGCCGAGGCCAGCGCAACAGCGTCGTCGCCACTGCCCACAGCCCAGTGCACGCGCGCACTCTCCGTTTCCGGATATCTCATATCTCAAAATGTCCGGAAACGGAGCATCGGCGCGGGGCACTGGGCTGTGGGCGGTGGGACGTATGCCGCCGCGGCGAACCATCAGCCGCGCGCTACCGTCCACAGGCCGGGTGACGATCTCCCGAGGTCCCGGGGCGCCTGCCAGGATGACCGCACGCGTTGTTTGGCGCGTTCCAGCGCACCGCGATCGCGCGAGCTTGCGCGGTCGGTTCGCTTGTTCTGATCGCCTGTCAGGGGGCGTAGTCGATCGCGGCTGCCGGCAGCGTGGCCGCGGTGCGACGATCGACCTTGCCCGAGGGCAGCAGCGGCAAGTCGGCACAGATCGCGAGCCGCCGCGGGCGGGCATGTGCCGGGAGCGTGGCGTGCCAGTGAGCAGACGCCGCTCGTGCGTCGAAACCCGGATCGACGACCAGCGCGGCGCCGACCACCTGGCCCCAGCGCTCGTCGTCGACCCCGAACGCGGATGCGGCGCGCACGCCGGGCGTCGCGGCGAGCACGGCCTCGATCGCCGAGGGATGGACGTTCTCACCGCCCGAGATGATCACGTCGTCGCTGCGGCCGGCGACGTGGAGGGCGCCGCCGGCGAGATACCCGAGGTCGGCCGTGGTGAACGCCGGCGCGATCGCCGCACCCGCGAGATAGCCGGTCGCGAGCATCGGGCCGCGGACGACGATCGGGGCGGGCGCGAGCGCGGTGCCCGCGTCGAGCGCGACGCCATCGAGCGGCACCAGCGGGGCGCGCGGATCGCCGGCGCGATCGAGCGGCGCCGTGGCGAGCTGGCCGAACGTCTCGGTCATCCCGTAGGTGGTGAGGAACGCGACGCCGCGGGCGGCGGCGCGCTCGAGTAGCGCCGGGGGCGACGCGGCGCCACCGAGCAGCACGGCGCGAAGCCGGGCGGGCGGGCGCCACGCGGGATCGTCGAGCAGCGCGGCGAGCTGGGTCGGCACCAGCGAGGCCAGCGTGCAGCGCTCGAGCCGCTCGGCGACGAGGTCGCGATCGAAGTCGTGATCGCACAGCGCGATCGGCCGCCGCGCCGCGAGGCAGCGGACGACGATCGAGAGCCCGCCGGCGTGGGCGAGCGACAGCGCGAGCAGCCAGCGATCGTCGTCGCGCCAGCCGAGGTGCCGGGCGTTGGCGTGAACCGCCGCGGCCAGGGCGGTGCGCGACAGCACGACGCCGCGCGCCGCGCCGGTCGAGCCCGACGTGAACAGGATGACCGCGGTGTCGGGCGGCAGCGGGGTGCGCTCGACCAGCGCGCGCTGGCGCGCGGCTTCCCCGGCGGCGAGCCGGTGATGGATCAGCGCGATCGGGCGCTGGGCGGCGAGCGCGGCGAGCACCGCGAGCACGGTGTCGACCGAGGGCGTCGCGATGATCGCCGGTGGGGGTGGCGCGGCGGCTTCCACCGCGGCTGCGCAGGCCGCGAAGCTCAGCGACCGCGACGCGGTCTCGAGCGCGATCCGGTCGGGCGCGCCGCACGCGGCGGCCGCGATGGATAGCAGCTCCGTCATGGTCGCGCGCCTCGAATGCGCGCCGCGCGGGCGTCGATCTCGGAGCGCCGGGTCATCTGGGTCTCGGCACGCGCTAGTGCGACCCGCCGCGGCGCGACGCCGCGTAGCGCGCCCGGTTCGCCTCGTTGGGCGGGTAGAGCCCGGGAAGCGCGGCGCCGCTGTCGACCTCCTGCATGATCCAGGCTTCGAGCTGTTCCTGCTCGGGCGCGGTGGCGAGGACGTGATCGAGCAGCGCGGCCGGGATGACGACGGCGCCGTCGCGATCGGCCACCACGACGTCGTTGGCCAGCACCGCGACGCCGCCGCACGCGATCGGCTCCTGCCAGCCGACGAAGGTGAGGCCCGCGACCGAGGGCGGCGCAGCCGCGCCCTGGCACCACACCGGCAGCCCGGTGGCGAGCACGCCGGTGAGATCGCGAACGACGCCGTCGGTGACGAGCGCCGCCACGCCGCGCTTCTTCATGCGGGCGCACAGGATGTCGCCGAAGATGCCGGCGTCCGTCACGCCCATCGCATCGACCACCGCGACGCACCCCGGAGGCATCGCCTCGATGGCGGCGCGGGTCGAGGTCGGCGACGACCACGACTCGGGGGTGGCGAGATCTTCGCGCGCCGGGACGAACCGCAGCGTGAACGCGCGCCCGACGGTGCGCGGCAGATCGGGCGTGAGCGGGCGGGTGCCGCGCATCCAGATGTTGCGCAACCCCTTCTTCAGCAGGACCGTCGTGATCGTGCCGGTGGAGACGCCCATCAGGGCGGCCGTCGTGTCGGGGTCAAGGGTCACGCGGAGGCTCCGGTTGCGCGGGTCAAGGCGGGCGCCAGCGGGGCCCACGAGCTGCGGGCACTGTATCGCCGAGGTCCGGCGGCGCCAACCCGGCGCGCCATCATCGACGCACCGCCATCGGCGCCCACGAGCTGCGGGCACTGTATCGCCGAGGTCCGGCGACCCGGCGCGCCATCATCGACGCACCGCCATCGGCGCCCACAGGGTCATGGCGAGGTCGCGCGGCGCGCTCGCACGAGGCCGGCCAGGTCGAGTGGCCCGAACCCGAGGCCGTGCGCGCCTGCGGGGTGCACGTGGTCCGCGGCGAGCTGCGGGACCTCGATGTGCCAGCCGGCGAGCGCCGCGTGTGCCGCGAGCCCGGCGGGATGCGATCCGCCGAGCGCGAGCGCCAGCTCCGCACAGGCCGCGGTGCCGACCGGCCCCTCGAGCCCGTGCGACGCGATCGCCGCGACGCCGGCCCGGCGGGCGAGGTCGGCGAGGTCGAGGGCCGCTGACAGGCCGCCGAGCAGCGTGGGCTTGAGCACGACGGCGGCGAGCTGTGGGCTGTGCAGCGCGGCGTGGAGCTCGCCGGTGGTGAGCTCGGCCAGGCTCTCGTCGAGGGCGAGCCGGCACGGTAGCGACCCGGACAGCAGCTGGTGCGCCTCCATGCACGGCTCCTCGACGTAGTCGATCGGCAGCGGCGCGAGCGCGGCGAGCCGGGCGGCGACCTCGGCGCGCGGCCACGAGCGGTTCGCGTCGATCCGCAGGCGAGCGCCCGGGACCGCCGCGGCGATCGCGAACACGCGGCGCGGATCATCGCCGGCAGCGAGCTTGATCTTGAAGCAGCGGATCCCAGCGGCGAAGCCCGCGCGCGCGGCCTCGGGGTCGTCGACGACCGCGGCCAGCGGAACAACTGCGGTACGAAGCCGTGCTGATCCGGTGAGCAGGCCACCGCCAGCTGACTCACCCGAGATCGAGCGAGCGCCGTCTGCGTCCGCGTCGACGATCTCGGAGCGGCTTCGAGTCGCGCTGGGCTCGTCACGCAGCTTGCCGTGGATGACGCACGGAACCCTTTCGAGCAGCGCCGGGGGATCGCGCAACAGCGTCGCCAGCGAGACCCCGAGGTCACGCGCCAGCGCGTCGAGCAGGGCGGTCTCGATCGCGAACCGCGCGGCGGGTGACCCGCTTGCGGCACCGTGCGCGAGGGCGACCGCGGCCTCGCGATCGGCCAGCTCGAAGGGCACGCGCCGCGCGAAGCTGGCGATCGCGCGCTCGGCGTCTTCGAGCGTGTCGGGTGACATGCCAGGCAGCGGCGCGGCCTCGCCGAGGCCGATCTCGCCGAGGTCACCGCGCACCTCGAGCACCACCGCGGCGCGCGCGGCGCGGCCCCGCGCGGCGCCCTGGCTCGCGATCGTCCAGCGGATCGTCCGCGCTGCGATCGCGATGATCCGCATGCGCAGCTCAGCTCAGGGCGAGGCCGAGCGTGAACAGCGTGCCGTGGGCCAGCAGCAGCTGCGCTGTCGCCGCGAGGCAGCGATTGAACGTCGGGCCGTCGGCGGCGGCGATCACGGCGCGCAGCCGGACCACCGCGAGCGGCGCGCTCGCCAGCGGCAACGCGGCCCACGGCCGACCGGTGACCGCGAGGACCAGCGGGATCGCGTAGGCCAGCGCGAGCAGCGCGGCGTACTCGACCAGCGCCGCCCGCCGCCCGAACCGCACCGCGAGCGTGCGCTTGCCGGCGCGCACGTCGGTCGCGCGGTCGCGGATGTTGTTCACCACGAGGATCGCGGTCGCGAGCGCGCCGACCGGGATCGCGGCGGCGATGGCGACGCACGGCACGCTGCCGAGCTGCACGAACGCCGTGCCGCACACGGCGACGAACCCAAAGAAGATCATCACGAACAGATCGCCCAGGCCGTGATAGCCGAGCGGCCACGGGCCTCCGGTGTAGGCGATGCCGGACGCGATCGACGCGACGCCGATCGCGACGACCGGCCAGCCCGCGGCCGCGACGAGGTAGAGGCCGAGCAGCGTCGCGACGCCGAACGCCCCGATCATCGCGCGCTTCATCGCCGCCGCCGTGATCAGGCCCGCGCTCACTGCGCGCAGCGGGCCGATCCGATCGGGGCCGTCGGCGCCGCGCTCGGCATCGAACACGTCGTTCGCGAAGTTGGTGCCGATCTGGATCGCGAGCGCGCCGCCGAGCGCTGCCAGCGCGGGGCCCGCCGCGGCGCCGCCGCTCGCCGCCGCGCACGCCGTACCGACCACGACCGGCACGACCGCGGCGGGCAGCGTGCGCAGCCTCGCCGCCGAGATCCACGTGGCGACCGCGTCGGTCATGACCACCTCGATGTGCCGCGCATGGCCGTCATGGATAGCGCTTGAACCGCGAGAAGTCGGGCTTGCGCTTCTCGAGGAAGGCTTCCTTGCCCTCGCGGCCCTCGTCGGTCGTGTAGTACATGAGCGTGGCCGAGCCAGCAAACGCCATCATGCCGGCCTGGCCATCGCAGTCGGCGTTCATCGCCATCTTGAGGAACCGCAGCGCGGTCGGCGACATCGCCAGCATCTCGCGGCACCACTGGATCGTGGTCGCCTCGAGCTCGGCGACCGGGACCACGGTATTGACCAGGCCCATGTCCTGCGCCTGCACGGCATCGTACTGCCGGCACAGGAACCAGATCTCGCGCGCCTTCTTCTGACCGACGATGCGGGCCAGGTAGGAGCTGCCGAACCCGGCGTCGAAGCTGCCGACGCGCGGGCCGGTCTGGCCGAACCGCGCGTTGTCGCCCGCGATCGTCAGATCGCACACGAGGTGGAGCACGTGGCCGCCGCCGATCGCGTAGCCCGCGACCTGCGCGACCACCGGCTTGGGCAGGTAGCGGATCCGCATGTGCAGATCGAGCACGTTGAGCCGCGGGACGCCGTCGGTCCCGACGTAGCCGCCGGTGCCGCGCACCCGCTGATCGCCGCCGGAGCAGAACGCGTCGGTGCCGGCGCCGGTGAGGACCACCACGCCGATCGAGGCGTCGTCGCGGGCGTCGTCGAACGCGCGGATCATCTCGGTCACGGTCAGCGGCCGGAACGCGTTGCGAACCTCGGGGCGGTTGATCGTGATCCGCGCGATGCCATCGCCCGACGTTTCGTAGATCACGTCTTCGTAGCCGGGGTGGCGGGTCCAGGTGGGCGAGGTGGGTGCGGGCTTGGATGCGGTGTCAGTCATGGCTTCCTCCACGAGCGCGAAGCGGGGTGGCGATCGCGAAACCTTCGAGTGCGGTGCGGCGGACGTCGTGCGCGCCCGATACGGTGACCGGCGCGTGGATCAGCGTGACGCCGGGGCTGGCCAGCGCCGCGGCGATCGCGGTGGCGGCGGCGGCGGGCGAGGTGGCGGTGACCGCGCGGATGCCGAGCGCGGTGGCGACCGCGGCCGGATCGATCTCCGGCGCGGTGATCCAGTGGCGCTCGAACGCGGCGCCCGGCTGGGCGCGGGCGAACGGCAGGCCGGCGAAGATCTGGCCGCCGCGGTTGTCGATCACGAGGATCGCGAGCGGCGCGCGGGCGGTGCGCGCCGCGAGCAGCCCGCCGAGGTCGTGGGCGAAGCTGACGTCGCCGAGCACCAGCAGCACCGGCCGCCCGGCGTAGGTGGCGCCTGCCGCCGAGGCGATCAACCCGTCGATCCCCGCCGCGCCGCGCTGCGTGAGGACCGGCCGCGCGCCGCCGCCGCTGCATACCTGGTCGATCACGCGGATCGGCAGGCTGTTGCCGATCTGGATCGCCGCCCCGCCGGGAACCGCGGCGATCGCCGCGCGCAGCAGCGCGGCCTCGCTTCGCGGATGGCGGTCGAGCGCGATCTCGACCGCGTGCGCCGCGCGTGCCTCGGCGTCGCGCCAGCCGGCGGCGTCCGGCGCTCTGGGAACCGGGATCCGAGCCGCCAGCGCCACGGCGACGGCGTCGATCGTCGCGGCGACCTCGCCGAGGATCACGGCATGCGCGGCCGAGTCGGGGTCGTGCCAGCCGTGACCGGCGAGGACCCAGCGCTCACAGCGCACGCCGCGCTCGGCAAATTCGTTGCGCTCCGCGCCCGCGGCCGCCCATGCCGGCCACGCGGCGGCCACCGGCTCGGCGCCGAGCTGGATCATGAGGCGCGGCACCGGCAAGGCCGCGTGCGGGATCACGTCGAAGTGGTCGACGAACACCACGCCGTCGGGCCTGGGGCCGAACCGCAGCTGACTGCCCGACTCCGCGATGATCGGATAGCCGGACCGCGCGGCGAGCGCGAACACCTGGGCGCGGGCTGCGGCGAACCCGACCGGCAGCGCACCGGCGACGATCACGCCGTCGGGCTCGCGCGCGATCGCGGCGGCGAGCTCGGCGACCGCGGCAGGATCGGGGGCGAGCCGGGGCGGCGCGATCCGGGCGTCCCCCGTGAGCTGGGCCGCGATCCGGGCGAGCGACCGCTCGGTGTCGGTCGCGGGGGCGGCGGGCTCGAGCGGCTTGCGCAGCGGCAGCTCGAGGTGCACCGGCCCGGGGTGCGGTCCACGCGCGAGCGTGATCGCCTGGAGGACCTTGCGGCGCACCGCGCGCAGCGCGACGGCGCCTTCGCTCGGGGCGCCGAGATCGAGCGCGCCGCGCACGAAGTCGCCGTACAGCTTGACCTGATCGATGGTCTGCGAGGCGCCACCGCCGTGGAGCTCGGGCGGCCGATCGGCGGTGAGCGCGAGCAGCGGCACGCCCGCCAGGCTGGCCTCGACGATCGCCGGCAGGTAGTGCGCCGCCGCGGTGCCGCTGGTGCACGCGAGCGCGACCGGCATCCCCGTGGCGCGCGCGGCCCCGAGCGCGAAGAACGCGGCGGCGCGCTCGTCGATCAGCGTCACGAGCTCGAGGCGCGGCTCGTTGGCCAGCGCGGCGACCAGCGGCGTCGAGCGCGAGCCCGGACTGACCACGCAGCACGTGACCCCGCCGTCCGCGAGGCTGGTCGCGACGAGCTCGGTCCACAGGGTCTGGATCGCCGCGGTCATGGCTACCCGGCCTCGGCGCCGCCGACCGCTTCCGACTCACCAGCGATGCCGAGCGCGCCGAGCATCGCCCGCAGCTTGAGCTCGGTCTCGGCGAGCTCGCGATCCGGATCGGAGCCCGCGACGATCCCGGCGCCGGCCCACAGGAATGCGCGGTTGCCGGCGAGCACGCCGGAGCGAATCGCCACCGCGAGCTCGCCGTTGCCGTCCAGATCGAACCACCCCACCGGGGCCGCATACCAGCCGCGCGCGACCGGCTCGTGGTGCCGGATCCACTCGACCGCGACCTCGCGCGGCGTGCCGCCGACGGCCGGGGTCGGGTGCAACCGCGCGGCGAGCTCGAGCACGTGCCGCGGCTCGTGCAACCGGGCGCGGAACGGCGTGTGGAGGTGCACGACGTGGCGCAGCGAGCGGATCTCCGGCTCGGCCGGGGCATCGACGTCGGCCCACTCGGCGAGCGCGGCGCGGATCGCCTGCACCACCAGCGCGTGCTCGCGGCGATCCTTGGTGCTGGCCCGGAGCGCGGCGCTCGCGCCCGCGACGATCTGCTCGCGCGTGGCGCCGAGGTCAGCGCCCGCCGCGATGCTGCGGGTCCCCGCGAGTGCGTCGCACCACACCAGATCGTCATCGCGGCGCACCAGCCGCTCCGGCGTCGCCGCGACCAGGGCCCCGGCCTGGGGCGGCTGGATCAGCACGCGCACGCAGTCGGCGTGGCGGACGTCGAGCGCCGCGAGCAGATCGGCGGGCCGCACCGCGCCGGCGAGCGCCAGCGTGCAGGTCCGCGCGGCCACGACCTTCGAGCACGATCCGTTCGCGATCGCATCGGTGATCGCCACGACCTGGTCGCGCCACTCGGCCGCGCTGGCGCGCTGAAGCTCGACGAGGGCCGGCTGCGGCCGGACCGCGTACGAGGCGAGCGCGGCGTGCAGGACCGCGAGCTCGTCGTGCCACCGCGCCGCGTCGCCGGCATCGCGCGCGCAGACCGCGAGCACCAGGTGCGCGGTCGCCCCGTCGCGGACATACGTCCAGCGCGGCAGCATGAACCACGCGTCGCCGAACCCGAGCCACGGCGCGCGATCGGCCGCGCCCGGTGCGAACGCCGCGCCGCCGAACCATCGCGGCCGCGCGGCGCCGTGGGCCGCGAGCGCGTGAAGCGCCGCGATCGAGGCGGGCTCGCCGCTGATCACCGCACCGGCGACCTCGACCTCGCGCGCGGCGCGCACGATCTCGATCCATCGATCGGGCCCCGTGCCGCGCAGCTCGCGTGCGCAGCCGACGCCGGCCAGCGTCAGATCGCCCGAGGTCCACGCGACCCGCGGCTGATCGCGCAGCGCCCCGGCCATCGCGGCGGCGGCGGCGAGCGGCGCCGGTAGCGCGATGAACGTCAGCGCGTTCGACCGCGCGGCGATCGCGAGCCCGGTTGCGATGGCGCCCGACGCGGCCCACGCATCCACGCGACCGGACGGCATCGCGGCGGCCGTCATGGCGCGCGCTCCAGGCTGGCGCCCGGGCTCGCGACATACAGCGTGCAGACGCCGAACGTCAGCGGCACGACCTCGATCACGCGGAGCCCGGCCTGCTCCATCAGGGCGGCGAACTCGGTGCTCGGGGGAAACGCGGCGATCGAGCGCTGCAGGTACTTGTACTCGCGCGCGCCGCTCAGCAGCGCGCCGAGCCGCGGCACCACGTGCCGGGTATGGAACAGCGCGGCCTTGGCCATGAAGCCCGAGCGCGGCTCGCCGAGCTCGAGAATCGCGACCCGGCCGCCGGGCCGCACGACCCGCGCCATCTCGCGCAGCGCGGCGAGCCGATCCGGAACGTTGCGGATGCCGAACGCGATCGTCGCGGCGTCCATCTCGCCGTCGCGATACGGCAGGTGCTGCGCATCGCCCTCGACCAGCGTGATCCGGTCGGCGAGGCCGCGCCGGGCGCGCTTGGCGTGGGCGACCGCGAGCATCTGGCGCGATGGATCGAGGCCGATCACGGTCGCGTCGGGGTGCATGCGCGCGATGTCGAACGCCAGATCGCCGGTCCCGGTCGCGAGGTCCAGCACGCGAGGGGCCGCGCCGAGCGCCAGCGCGCGCACGGTGCGGCGCCGCCAGCCGCGGTCGAGGCCGAACGACAGCACGCGGTTCATCGCGTCGTAGCGCGCGGCGATCCGGTCGAACATCGCGCCGCTGCCGAACGCGGGGGCGACGAGCTCGGTGCTCGCCGGGGGACTCGGCTCGGTCACGACGTCCTCTCGAGCGAGGCCAGCGCCACGGTGACCAGGGCGTCGCGCGGCGCGCCGGCCGGCAACTCCTCGAGCACCGCGAGCGCGCGCTCGACGTGCTCCTCGGCGAGCGCCCGGGTGGCGGTCAACGCGCCGGTCGCGCGGACGGTGGCCGCGATCGCGGTCAGCTCGTCCCGCCGCGGCTCGGGATCTGCGAGCAGGGCGACCAGCCGGGCGTGGAGCGCCGGCTCGCGCTCGAGCGCGACCACCAGCGGGTAGGTGATCTTGCCCTCGCGGAGATCGGCCAGCGGGTCCTTGCCGGTGGTGTCCGCGAAGTCCAGCTCGTCGTCGACGGCCTGGAACGCGACCCCGAGGTGCAGCCCGAAGCGCTCGAGCGCCGCCTCGGAGGTCGGCGGCAGCTTGGCGACCCGCGCCCCGGCGATCATCGCCCACCGGAACAGCGCGGCGGTCTTGCCCTCGACGATCGCGAAGTAGTCCTCGCGCGCGCCGGTCACGTTGCCGCGGCGCTCGAGCTGGACCGACTCGGCGACGATCATCTCGTCGATCACGCCGAGCATGCGATCGAGCACGCCCTCGACGCCCGACGACGCGATCCGGCGCAGCGCGGCGACCAGCAGCCAGTCGCCCGCGAAGATGGAAGCCGCGTTGCCGTACACCACGCACGCCGCGGGCTCCCCGCGCCGGCGCTCGGCGACATCGACCACGTCGTCGTGCAGCAGCGTCGCGCTGTGGACCAGCTCGACGGCGACCGCCAGGCTGCGCGCCTGCTCGGTGAAGCCGTCACCGAACCGGCTGGCGAGCGCGACGCACACCGGCCGCAGATGCTTGCCGCGGAGGTCGAGCAGGTGATGGGCGGCCGCGTGCACGACGCGGGTGCCACGCGGCAGCGCCGCGAGCTCCGCCTCGAAGGCGACCAGATCGGCCTTCACCCAGCGATCCAGGCTCGCGAGCCGCTCGCCGAGGCTCGGCGCACCGCGTGCGGCGCTGACGTGGGCAAGACGATCGAGCACCGCGCGAGAGTGGGCGAGCTGAGTCATGGCTTTCCTTGGATGTACCGCGTTCGTTCAGAGATTCCTGAAACTTTATAAACTGAGGAGCCTCTTGCGGGCACACTACAACAACTAGTGATGGTGGCGCATCTCCCTGTGACCGAACGGTCGGTAGGCTGGCGGTTTGACGCAGCCGCCTGTTCACCGTCGGGTGGCAGGCGTTTGGGACTAGACTAAGTAAGGTGGCAAACATGCGCCGCGATCGCGACCGTCTGGTCAGCCGCTGTCAGATAGAGCTTGACCACGTGTCAGGCACCGGCGAGGGTGAGACCGAAGATCTCTCATCGAGCGGCCTCTACGTGCGAACCGATCTGCGGCTGCCGATCGGAGAGGAGCTCGACGTGCGGCTGACGCTCCCGGATGGGGCGATCGTCGCGTTGTACGCCCGGGTCGCGCACGTGCTCAAGCCGAGCGCGGCGCGGGCACTTGGACGCCATGTCGGCATGGGCCTCGAGTTGATCGGCCCCGACACCCCGGCGCGCCAGACGCTGGCCGCGCATCTCGACTCGCTGCGCACCGAGGTCGCTCACCCCGAGATGTCGGCGGTCACCTCGGTGGTGGTCGTCGAGCCGAGCCCGCCGATGCGATCGCGCATGACCCGCAGTCTCGAGGCGGCGGGCTTCGAGGTCACCGCCGTGGCATCGGCCACCGAGGCGCTCGATGCGTGCGCGATGTCACGCCCCGAGGCGGTGATCGCTGCCTCGCGCATGCCGGCGATGACCGGCGTCGATCTGGCCTACGCGATGAGTGAGCACAAAGTGCTCTCGGAGGTGCCGCTCGTGCTGATCGGAGACGCGGGCGATCTCGAACGGCTCGAGGCGTTTCGCGCCGGTGTTCGCGATTACATCCCGGTGCCGTTCCTCGATGAGGAGCTTGTAATCCGGATCCACCGGGTCGCCACCTCCGCGCAGGTGACCAGCCTGGGGCTGCGGGGCAGCCTCGTCGATATCGGGCTCGGCACGCTGTTGTCGCTGCTCGAGTTCGAGCGCAAGAGCGGTGTGTTGCTCGTGCTGCATCGGCAGGAGCTGGCACGCGTGTTCGTGGCCGGCGGCAAAATTCTCACGGTCGAGACGACGACCGGCAACGGGCTGGCCAAGGACCGCCTCATGCGCCTGCTCGACTGGGACGATGGGCGGTTCGAATTTTCTCCCGCGGAGATCGCCCGCCGCGACGAGCTCGGGCTGTCGGTGACGCAAGTCTTGCTCGAGCACGCGCGGACCCGCGACGAGCAGCGCGCGCCAATTCCCTAGTACGAGCGCGACGGTGAGTCACGTCGCACCATTGCGCATCGTGGAAAGCATTGTAGTACTGCAAGTCTGTAGTGGTCTGCGGGTTCACCGTGGAGCCTCGCCGCGGATCTTGCTCACGCATGCTTCGTACTTGGATTGCTTTGATCGTCCTGGCGCCCGGGCTCGGGTGGCGCTCGGTCGCGCGCGCGAACGACGTCCCGCCATCGGTGCGTGCGCACGCGATGCGCCGGCCGTGCGCGATCGCGATCGACGGCCGGCTCGACGAACCGGGCTGGGACGCCGCGCCCAAGCAGGGCGGCTTCATCCAGCGGTTTCCCAAGGACGCGGCCGCGCCGTCGGCCGAGACCCGGTTCGCGGTGCTCTACGACGACCGGGCGATCTTCGTCGGTGTGTGGGCCGATGATCCGCATCCGGAGCTGATCCGCGCGCTGCTCACGCGGCGCGATGTCGATGCTCCCGCCGACGCGGTCACCGTCGCGTTCGACAGCTACCACGATCGCCGGACCGCCTACGCGTTCCAGCTCAACGCCGCCGGTGTACAGCGCGACATGCTGCTGTTCGACGACACCAACCAGGACGACACCTGGGATGCGGTGTGGACGGGCAACGTCACCACCACCGCGACCGGGTGGACTGCCGAGTACCGGATCCCGCTCAGTCAGCTGCGGTATGCGCATAGCGAATCACAGGAGTGGGGGTTTCAGGTGACGCGCGTGATCGGCAGAACCGGAGAGCAGGATTCGTGGTCGCCGTGGCCGCGCAGCGCGCCGCAGGTGGTCAGCAAGTTCGGCATCGTGGACGGCATCGATCACCTGAAGCCGTCGGCCCGGCTCGAGCTCTTGCCGTACGTCACCGGTGGCGTCGATCGCACGCCCGTCGAGGACGGCGATCCGCTGAACAAGTCGATCGGCTGGCGCCGCAACATCGGGCTCGACGTCAAGTACGGCCTGGGCCCGGCGTTCACGTTGTCCGCGACGCTGAACCCGGACTTCGGCCAGGTCGAGGCCGATCCGTCGAAGGTCAACCTGTCGGCCAACGAGCTGTTCTTCGCCGAGAAGCGGACGTTCTTTCTCGAGGGCAGCGAGCTGTTCAAGCTCCAGATCGGCAACAGCGACGCCAGCCCCGAAGGCGCGTTCTACAGCCGCCGGATCGGCGCGGCCCCGGCCGTGCCCGACGTCGACTACGACTACATCAAGGCCCCCCAGACCACGGCGATCTACGGCGCCGCGAAGCTGACCGGCAAGACCTCGAGCGGCTGGTCGGTCGGCCTGCTCGACGCCGTCACCGGCCCGGAGACCGCGGAGCTCGCCAGCGCGGGCGTGACGACCAAGCCGGTGGTGGCGGCGCTGACCAACTACGCGATCGCGCGCGTCAAGCGCGACCTGCGGGAAGGCAATACGTCGATCGGCGTGTCGGCGACCGCGGTCGATCGCAAGCTCGACGGCACCGGCCTCGAGGCCCTCGAGCGCGACCAAGCGTACACCGGCGGCGTGCAGCTTCAGCATCGCTGGGCCGACAACGCGTGGACCGCCAACGTCAACGTCATCGGGAGCTGGGTGCACGGCAGCGAGCAGGCGATCGCGGAGACCCAGCAGAACCCCCGCCACTACTTCCAGCGGCCCGACGCGACCAACGTGCACGTCGATCCGACCCGCACCAGCATGTCGGGCCTGACCGCGAAGTGGCTGGTCGGCCAGCTCGGCGACACCAAGCACTGGCGGGTCGGCGTCGGCGGCGATCTGCGGACCCCAGGGCTCGAGCTCAACGACGCCGGGTTCCAGCAGATCTCCGATCGCTTCGTCCCGTTCGTCCTGGCCGCGTATCACGAGGACGCCCCGAGCGAGCAGGTGCTGAACTGGGGGCTCAGCGCCGACGTGTTCTGGATCCAGACCCTCGAGCCGCGGCTCATCGATTCGGGCTTCGAGTACAACGGCAACGCCCAGCTCACGAACTACTGGCAGATCGCGGCGGGCGGCCACATCGACAACAGCAAGTGGGACACCACCGCGCTGCGCGGCGGCCGATCGCTGCACCTCGACAGGGCAGCCGGCAACTACCTCAACATCAACACCGATACCCGGAAGCCGGTGTGGTTCAGCCTCGCCAGCAATGGGCTTTACAACTTCGCCTCCGAGGCGGTGGAGGGCGGGGTCGACCTCGGCGCAACGTTCCAGGTCCGGTCCAACCTCGACCTGTTCGTCGGCCCGAGCTTCTACATGCGCAACGATCCGATGCAGTACGTCGACGAGGTTCCCGACATGGCTGGCGAGCCGCACTTCATCTTTGCCCGGATCCACCAGACCGACGTCTCGATGACGCTGCGCGCCAACTGGACGTTCTCCCCGCATCTGACGCTGCAGGCGTACGCCCAGCCGTACATCTCCTCCGGCCGCTACACCGACCCCAAGGACGTCGACAATCCCGGCGCACGGGCGTACGACGATCGGTTTCAGCGGCTGTTCCGCGGTGACTATCAGCTCGTTGACGGGACCTATCAGGTCATGCGCAACGGAGCGGCGTTCAGCTTCGATCAGCCTGATTTCAACTTCCGCCAGCTGCGCTCGACGGTGGTCGTGCGCTGGGAGTACCGCCCGGGCTCCACGGTGTTTGCGATCTGGAGCCATGGCCGGACCAGCGACACGCTCGACGATGGGCGGTTCCGCGCCGGCCGGGACCTGACCGACCTGGCGACCGCGGCGAGCGAGAATATCGTGATGGTCAAGGTGAACTACTGGATTGGGCTGTAGCGGCGACAGCCGTCGCGTCGCACCGTTGTCGCATTGCGAAGCTGACCGATGGTGTGTCACGGTGGTTAGCTCAGCGGGTCCACTGAGGACCTGCTTGGTGGATCACTCGCACTCATGCTTCGTATTTGTACTGTCACGCTGCTCACCGTGCTGGGTGGGATTGGCGCGGTCGGACGCGCGGACGGCCCGCCGCCGGTGCGCGCGCACGCGGTGCGGCGGACCGGCGCGATCGCGATCGATGGCCGGCTCGATGAGCCCAGCTGGGACGCGGCACCCAAGCAGGGCGGGTTCATCCAGCGGTTTCCTACCGACGCCGCCGCCCCGTCGCTGCAGACCCGGTTCGCCGTCCAGTACGACGACGAGGCGGTGTTCGTGGGCGTGTGGGCCGACGATCCCACGCCGGAGCTGATCCGCGCGCTGCTCACCCGGCGCGACGTCGACTCGCCGGCCGACGCGGTCATCGTCGAGCTCGACAGCTACCACGACCGGCGGACCGCCTATGCGTTCCAGCTCAACGCCGCCGGCGTGCAGCGCGATATGCTGATGTACGACGACTCGAGCCAGGACTCGAGCTGGGATGCAGTGTGGACCGGCGACGTCGCGATCACCGCGAGCGGCTGGACAGCGGAGTACCGGATCCCGCTCAGTCAGCTGCGGTTTGCCAATCGAGATCTCCAGGAGTGGGGGTTTCAGCTGGTCCGTATGATCGGCCGCACCGGCGAGCAGGACTCATGGTCGCCGTGGCCGCGCAGCGCGCCGCAGGTGGTCAGCAAGTTCGGCATCGTCGATGGCATCGAGCACCTCGAGGCCAAGCCCCGGCTCGAGCTGCTGCCGTACGTCAGCGGCGGGTTCCAGCGCATGCCGGTCGAGGACGGCGATCCGATCAACAAGCGGTACGGGCTGCGCCGCGGCGTCGGCCTCGACGTCAAGTACGGCCTGGGCCCGGCCTTCACGATCTCGGCCACGATCAACCCCGACTTCGGCCAGGTCGAGGCCGATCCCTCGAAGGTCAACCTGTCGGCCAGCGAGCTGTTCTTCGCCGAGAAGCGGCCGTTCTTCCTCGAGGGCGCCGATCTGTTCCAGCTGCCGATCCGCAACAGCGGCAACGAGGCCATGTTCTACAGCCGGCGGATCGGCGGCGCGCCCGCCGAGCCCGACAGCGATACCTATGACTACATCAAGGCGCCATCGTCGACGCCGATCTACGGCGCCGCCAAGCTGACCGGCAAGACCACGAGCGGCTGGTCGGTCGGCGTGATCGATGCCGTCACCGGCCAGGACACCGCCGAGCTCGTCCTCGGCGACGTCAAGACCCAGCCCGTGCTCGCGCCGCTGACCAACTACGCGATCGCCGGGATCAAGCGCGACCTCGGCGGCGGGGACACCTCGATCGGCGTATCGGCGACGGCGGTCAACCGCCAGCTCGATGGCACCGGCCTCGCGGCCACGCTCCACGATCAGGCGTACACCGGCGGCGTGCGGCTGCAGCACCGGTGGTGGGACAACGTGTGGACCGCCAACGTGAGCGTCCTGGGCAGCTGGGTGCACGGCACCGCCGATGCGATCGCCGAGACCCAGCAGAACAGCGTCCACTATTTCCAGCGCCCGGACGCCGAGGATGTCCATCTCGACACGACGCGGACCAGCCTCGCGGGCGGCGGTGCCAAGTGGAAGATCGGCCCGCTGGGCGACACGGCGCACTGGCGGTTCGGCCTCGGCGGCGATGTGCGGACGCCGGGCCTCGAGCTCAACGACGCCGGGTATCAGGTCAACTCGGACCGCGGCACGCCATATCTGCAGCTCGGGTATCACGAGGACGCGCCGAGCGAGTATCTCCTCAACTGGAACATGAGCACCGACGTGTTCGCGCTCCACAACTTCGAGCCGCGCGTCCTCAGCTACGGCTGGGAGTACGACGTCTATATGCAGTTTCTGAGCTACTGGAGCCTGGAGGTCGGCGGCAGCGTCGAGGCGGCGCGGTGGAACATCAACGCGCTGCGCGGTGGCGCGCGGCTGCGCGGCGATACGAGCACGTTCCACTATGCCAACGCGCGGACCGATACCCGCAAGCCGGTGTGGTTCTACCTGAACGGCAGTGGCGGGCGGATCTTCGGCAGCGGCGACATCGAGGGCGGGCTCGAGCTTGGCGCGACCGTCCAGGCGCGCTCGAACCTCGACATCTCCCTCGCGTCGAGCCTCTACGCCCGCAATGATCCGATGCAGTACATCGATCAGGAGCCCGACATGGATGGCGTCACGCACTTCATCTTCGGGCGGATCCACGAGATCGACGCGTCGATGACGATGCGCGTGAACTGGGCGTTCTCGCCGCACCTCACGCTGCAGGCCTACGCCCAGCCCTATATCTCGTCGGGCCGCTACACCGAGCTCAAGGACGTCGACAACCCGACCGCGCGGGCCTACGCCGACCGGTTTCACGTGATCGGCCGCGACGAGGCCCAGCTCGCGGACGGCACGTACCGGGTCACGCGCAACGGCGCGGCATACAGCTTCGATCAGCCCGATTTCAACTTCCGCCAGCTGCGCTCGACGGTGGTCGTGCGCTGGGAGTACCGCCCGGGCTCCACGGTGTTTGCGATCTGGAGCCATGGCCGGACCAGCGACACGCTCGACGACGGGCGGTTCCGGCTCCGCCGGGACGTGACCGACCTGGCGACCGCGGCGAGCGAGAACGTCGTGATGGTCAAGGCGACCTACTGGATCGGCCTGTAGCGGGGGCACACAAAGATCGGATCAGTCGCAGGCGTGGCCGGCGACGAGGAGCGGTTCATTCAGCGGCGCGCCGGGGGCGCCTTGAGCTGCTCCCACGGTGCCTTGACGCCGAGATACTCGCCCCACTCGAAGCCCGCGTCGTACATCGCACGGACCTGCGATGGCTCGAGGATCTTGCCGATCTGACCGTTGGCCTCGTTGAGGAGGCCGCCGAGCCCGCCGGCGTACTCGAGCCAGCCCGACACGTTGCGCTCGTACGGTGACAGCTGGCCGTCGGCCACGGCCTTGTTCGTGAAGTCGAGGACGTCGCCGTAGATCTTGTCGAACGCCTGGTCGAGCCGGGCGGACTGTTCGGCGGTGACGTGCGCCTTGTCCTCGGCGAGCTTGCGCTGCTCGTCGGCGCGGAGCCGCGGCACCAGCAGGCCAGCGCTGATCATCGGCGGCACGCGCGCCCGGTAGTCGTCGTCGGTCTCGCCGTCGAGCCGGCCGAACAGCTCGGCGAATTCGTCGGTGCGGCGGGCGCGCCGATCCATCCGCGTCTCGCTCGGCGACGGCGGCAGCGCAGGCTCGGCGGTGGCGGGGCGCACGAGCGGCGCCGTGCGCGCGGGCGACGCCGAGGGCGCGGTGCGCGCCACGGTGCTCGGCGCGGCGACCACCGCCGGACCGGGGGCCGGGGGATGGTCGGCCAGCTCGCGGCGCAACGCGCGATTGTCCAGGTACAGCCAGAGCGAGAGTGACAGCCCCACGAGCGATGTAGCGCCGAGCACCCGGGTGGCACCAGACATCCGGCAACGCTAGCATGGGGCCCGATGAACAGTTCTTGGGCGATCGAAGTCCGCGATCTGCGGTTTGCGTACCGCGGCGACGCGCGCGAGGTGCTGTCGGGAGTGAGCCTGGAGATCGCGCCCGGGCGCCGCGTCCTCATGATCGGCGCCAACGGCGCGGGCAAGACCACGCTGCTGCGCGTGATCGCCGGCAAGCACATGGTCGATCACCGCATCGTGCGCGTGCTCGGCATGTCGGCGTTTCACGAGCCGACCCTGTCGAGCCGGCTCGAGTTCCTCGGCGGCCGGTTCCCGTTCGAGGTCGACTTGCGGGTCGACGAGATTCTCGGGCGCCAGCTCGAGGTCGATCCCGTGAGGCGCGACCGACTGATCGACGTGCTCGGGGTCGACGTCGCCTGGCACATGCACGCGGTGTCCGACGGCCAGCGCCGGCGGGTCCAGCTGCTGCTCGGCCTGCTCCGGCCGCGCGATGTGTTGCTGCTCGACGAAATCACCACGGATCTCGACCTGATCGCGCGTCAGGATCTGCTGCGGTTTCTGCGCGAGGAGACCGAGCAGCGCGGTACGACGATCTTGTACGCGACCCACATCTTCGACACGCTCGATCGGTGGGCGACCGACGTGGTCTACCTCGTCGCCGGCAAGGTGATGCTCCACGCACCGATGGCCGCAGTTCCAGAGCTGGCCGCTGGTGAGCCGCTGGTCTCGATCGTGGAGCGTTGGCTCCGGCGCGACACGCGCAAGCCGTAGTACGATGTGGAGGTGTCTGGACCGCATCGCTCGTACGAGCTGAAGCTGCCGACCAAGACCGTCGCGGTCCGGGTCGCGCTGCTCGGCGCCCAGCCGGCGGCGGCGGAGATGTTCGTGGCCGACATCCCGCGGCGCTGCCAGGGCGATCTACTCGACGATCTGGCGGCGCAGCTCGGCGCGTCCGCCCGCTTCGTGCCGGTGCGCTCGGCGGATCGCGTCCGGCTGCTCGGCAAGCACGCGATCTCGTGGGTCGCGGTGGATCGCGACGATCCGGGCCAGCCGGCGTCGCCCGACGTCGCGCCGCAGCGCTCGCTCGAGCTCTCGGGCGAGCTCACGACCGATCCCAACGAGGAGCTCACGCTCTACGATCGCCAGCACCTCGTCGAGGTCGAGCTGATCCATGCCGCCAAGCTGGTCGGCACGATGCTCGATAGCCTGCCCGCGGATCGGCCCCGCGTGATCGACTACCTGAACCAGGCCGGTCGGTTCCTCCGGCTGTGGACCACGACCGAGCACTACCTGATCAACGCCAGCCAGGTCATCGCGGTGACCGAGCTCGGCGAGGCGACCTGATGGCAAGGCTCGACGTCTACCTGCGCAGCATCAAGCAGCTCGGCGCGCAGGGCGCGGTGCTGATGTCGGGGCAGGCGGTCACGCTGCGGTTCGCGACCGGCGATCGCCACGCCACCCAGATCACCTCGCACGACCAGCTCGTCGGGCTGATCCGCGAGGTCGCGCCACCGGGAGCGTTCGATCAGATCGAGCAGGCACGCACGGCCAGGTTCGAGATCGACGGGTTCGGCGGCCGGTGGTCGGTCAACGTCGCACAGAAGTCGGACGCCTGGCAGGTCGCGATCGATCCGGTCGAGTCGCTGGTCGCCGCGCTGGCCGCGGGTACGGCGTCGCGGATGGCGCGGATCCCGACGCCGATCGCGGCCACCGAGGTGGCGGAGATGGCGATCGAGCGCGGCCAGTACGGCGTGCCCGCCGCCGTGGTCGCGCCAGCCAGCAGTCCGCTGCTCGACCAGCTGACGGCGGCCGCGCGCGCCGCGTACGCCAGCGACGTCTATCTCAGCGCGGGCTCGCCCGCGTTCCAGCGCGTCGGGGGCGATCTGATCGGCACCGCGGATCGCGTGCCGATCGACGGTGACCTGCTGGCGCGCGAGCTGTCGTTGATCGCGCCGGTCGCGGCTCGCAACGCGTGGGCCGCGACCGGGCTTGCGATGTTTGCCTACGGCGATGGCGCCGGCCGGGTGCGTGTCACGCTGACCCGCGACCACCGCGGCCCGGGGGCGGCCCTGCGCCTGTTGCCGGCCGAAGCCCCGGAGCTCGCGGGCCTCGAGCTCGGCGGCGTGGCCGAGTGGCTGACCGGACGCGGCCTCATCCTGATCGGCGGGCCGTCGGGGTCCGGCAAGACCACGACCTTGGGGTCCGTGGTCCGGGCACTTGGCGAGCAGCGCCGCCGCGTGGTCACCATCGAGGCGCCGATCGAGATCGTCCACGTCAACCCGTGGATCAGCCAGCGCGCGGTCGGTGAGCATGTCCCGGGTATCCTCGACGGCGTCGTGTCGGCGATGCGCGAGGGGGCCGATGTGATCGTCGTGGGGGCGGTTCAGACCGCCGGCGACGCGGCGGCTGTGATCGATGCCGTGGCCGGGGGGCACCTGGTGCTCACGACGCTGGTGGCCCCGCGGGCGGGGGTGGCCGTGGAGCGCCTGCTCGACCGGTTGCCGCCCGAGCAGCGCAGCCTCGCGCGCGGGCTGTGCGCAGATGCCTTACTCGGCACGATAGGGCCGCTGGTCACACGGTCCGGCCGGTCCTTCGAGGTCGCCGGCAGGGGGATCGTTTCGTGAGCTAACGCCTCGGATTTGCACACTCCCTGCATTCGAGGATATAACCGATCCGACACGTGACTGACGACTATCGTGAAGGAGGGACGCTGATCTTGCAGCGCCCGCTGCCGTCGTCGGAGAAGAAGCCTCCGGCCGGGGACGCGTGCCTGGTCAACCTGCACCCGCCGGGACCGGACATCGGACGCCGCATTCCGCTGCTCAATCCGCAGTACATCGTCGGCCGCGATAGCGAGGCCGGGTTCGTGGTCAGCCGCAGCTCGGTGTCGCGCCAGCACGCCCGGCTGTACCTGGCCGACGACAGCAGCTGGTGGGTCGAGGATCTCAACTCGACCAACGGCACGTTCGTCAACGAGATGCGGGTCAAGATCCAGCAGCTCGCCGACTCCGATCAGGTGCGGTTCGGCGATGCGATCTACAAGTTCCTCTCCGGGTCGAACATCGAGTCGGCCTACCACGAAGCGATCCACAACATGGCCATCCAGGACGGGATGACCGGGATCCACAACAAGCGCTACTTCACCGAGTTCCTCGATCGCGAGATCGCGGTGTGCTCGCGGCACGGGCATCCGCTGACGCTGGTCATGTTCGACGTCGACCACTTCAAGCGGGTCAACGACAGCCACGGCCATCTCGCGGGCGACGCGGTGCTGAAGGATCTGGCGGCCCGGATTCGCCCGCGGATCCGGCGCGAGGATCTGTTCGCGCGCTACGGCGGCGAGGAGTTCGCGTGCGTGCTGCCGTCGACCGCGCTGCCGGGCGGGATCGTGTTCGCCGAGCACCTGCGCACGATCATCGAAGAGCGGCCGTGCGCGTTCGAGAACCTGTATATCCCGTTCACGATCAGCCTCGGCGTCACGACGCTGCATCGCGAGACCGGCGTCGACCCGGCGGCCCTGATCAAGCGCGCCGATGACAACCTCTACGTCGCCAAGCGCGGTGGCCGCAACAAGGTCGTCCCCAGCCTCGCCGATCTGATCCCGGTGTAGCCGCCGGCAGGCGCGCAGCGGGTGGACCGGCCGATCAGGCAGGCTGGTTCCTGGACCTGCGCCTTACCCCGCGGCGCGCCTGGCCGATCGGGAATCCGGCTGATACACCTGCGCGCGTGGCGATTGCCCCCAAGACGCTGGAGGACCTGGGTTGGCCGACGTACGTCGAGCACTGGGTGAAGCGCTGCGCGACGGTGCGCGGCGCCAGAGCGGTGCGCGGCTTCGTGATGTTCGGCGACGCCGAGGACGGGCCGGAGACGGTGCCAGAGACGGTGCCGGAGACGGTACCGGCGGCAGAACCTGGCGCTTTGGGCCAGGGGTTCGCAGGCCAGACGATCGAGGCCGTACCGGCGGTTCGCGGGATCGCCTCGGCGCGCGCGCGGGCGCAGGAGATCACCGAGGCGCGCGGGCTGACGGCGCGCGGGGAGCGGTTGCCGCTCGGCGGGATCGTCGACGTCGCGAGCGCGATCGCGCGGGTGCGCAAGTCGGCCGCGCTCGATGCGCCCGAGCTCGTCGCGGTGGCGAACACCGGGCAGGCGCTCGGCCGGCTGCGCCTGCACCTGCGGCAGCACGAAGCGATCGCGCCTCGGCTGGCGGCGCGCGGCGCCCGGATCGCCGACCTCGGGCACGTCTATCTGCCGATCCTCGAGGCGTTCGACCCCGACGGCCGGCTCGTCGACCACGCCAGCGATGCGCTCGGACCGCTGCGCCGCGCGCTCGCCGCGATCAAGGTCGCGCTCGAGAAGCGGATGGGCGCGCTGCTCGGCGACGAGCGGTTCTCGCCGTACCTGCAGGACGCGTACTACACCCAGCGCGAGGATCGCTACGTCTTGCCGGTCCGCACCGACGGCAAGGGCTTCGTGCGCGGCATCGTGCACGGCACGTCGCAGAGCGGCCAGACCCTGTTCATCGAGCCCGAGGAGATCGTCGATCTCAACAACCGCGCGAAGCTCGCCGAGGCCGAGATCCTCGACGAGGAGCGCCGGATCATGGTCAAGTTCTCGGGCTGGGTCGCCGAGGAGGCCGACGCGTTCGACGCCGCGCTGGCCGCGGCCGAGACCCTCGACGTGATCGCAGCGGCGGCGGCGATCGCGGACGATACCGTCGCGGTCGAGCCGATCATCGACGAGGCGCCGCGGATCGGCGTGCTCCACGCGCGCCATCCGCTGATGCTGCTCGCCGAGCGCCGCTGCGTCGCCAACGACGTCACCGTGGCGGCGGGCATCACGCTCTTGATCTCGGGCCCCAACGCCGGGGGCAAGACCGTGGCGCTCAAGACCGTCGGGCTCGCGGCGCTCATGGTGCGCTGCGGCCACCACATCGCGGCGGAGAGCGGCAGCGCGATGGGCTGGTTCCCCGACGTTCGCACCGACATCGGCGACGCGCAGAGCCTCGAGCACGATCTCTCGACGTTCTCCGGGCACATGGTGAACCTGCGCGAGCTGCTCGCGACCGCGGGACACGGCTCGCTGGTGCTGGTCGACGAGATCGCGGTCGGCACCGAGCCGGAGCAAGGCGCGGCGCTCGCGCAGGCGGTGCTCGAGGCGCTCGCGGCGCGCAGCGTGACCGCGATCGTGACGACCCACTACGAGCGGCTCAAGGCGCTCGGCGCCACCGATCCGCGGTTCGCCAACGCATCGGTGGGGTTCGACCTGGCGCGGCTCGAGCCGACGTTCAAGCTCCACCTGGGCGCACCCGGCAGCTCGGGGGCGCTCGCGGTGGCGCGCCGGATGGGGATCGCCGGCGACGTCGTCGAGCGCGCGCGCGCGCTGATGGGCCCGCACGTCGTCAAGGTCGAGGAGCTGCTCGCGAGCGTGGCCGACCAGCGGCGGCGGATCGAAGAGGAGCGTGCGGCGCTGCTCGCCGAGCTCGAGGACGCCGAGGCAGATCGCGCGGCGCTGCGGGCCCAGAAGGACAAGCAGCTGGCCCGCTACGAGAAGCAGACGCGCGCGGCCCACGGGGAGGCGGTCGCCGCGCTCAAGGCGGCTCGCCGCGAGATCGACGAGATCCGCCGCGACGTCAAGCTGCGCGCCGCCACCGCGGAGGCGACCGCCGACGACGTCCGGGCCGCGACGCGCCGGCTGGCCACGCCGGGCGCCGTCGTCGCCAAGCTCGAGCCGCAGCGCCAGATGCCGCCGGGGACGCCGGCGCGCGCCGATCAGCTGGTCGCCAACGCTCCGGTCATCGTGCCGCGGCTGGGCCGTGCGCAGGTCGTCGGCCTGCTCGCGGACGATCGCGTCGAGGTCCGGGTCGGCGCGATGCGCGCCACGGTGCCGATCGCCGACGTCCTGCTCGACACCCACCGCAACGCCCGTCGCGCCGGCCTCGGCAGCAAGCCCGAGCCCGCCCCGTCGACATTTCCGGGCTCGGCGCCGGCATCATCAGGCGCCGGCGCACCGGGCGACATCCAGCTCGTCGACGGCGTCCCCGCCGGCGGCAAGGCCAACGCGCGCACGGTCGACACCACGCTCGACGTGCGCGGCAATCGCGTCGACGAGGCGGTGTCGCAGGTCGATCAATTCGTCGACGAGAGCCTGCTCGCCGGCCGCGACGCGATCTTCGTCGTTCACGGCCACGGTACAGGCGTACTGCGCACGGCGATCCGCAGCCACCTGAAGACCCACAAGGGCATCGAGAAGCTGCGGCCCGGCGAGCAGAGCGAGGGCGGCGACGGCGTCACGGTCGCGTTCCTGCGCGGCTGAACATCAGGGCGCGAAGCCGTCGGGGCAGTCGCCGAACCGATGCGCTGCGTTGCCGGGCGCGGCCGGTCGGCAGCGGGTGAACACCACGGTGCCGGTGTCTTCGAACATCTGCTCGGTCGGTGGCTGGTTCTGCGCCGTCAGCTTGACGTGCATGCGGGACTCGATCGCCAGCGAGCCGCCGGTGATCAGCGGATGCTGGGGATCGACCTCGACGTCGCCCTCGAGCTGGCGAAACATCGCGAGCAGCTCGGCGGTCATGCCGGATGGCAGCGATGGATCGTTGATGAACTGCTGCTCGCCGACGCGCTGCAGCTTGACGTGCAGCTTCCAGCCGGCGGCGGTGGTCGAGACCAGCGTGTAGATCGCGGTCTGCTTGGCATACGTCCGGCCCTGGCGCAGGATCGTCACGACCTTCCAGCGCGCGCCGGCCCCGATCGGCTCGGCGGGAAGCGGCACCAGCGTGGACGCCAGGCGTTGGGCCAGCTCGTCCCGCGCCTGCGCGTTGCGCGCCGCGGCCGGATCGTCGGTGAACGCGATCGTGGTGAACATCCCGCGGTCGTCGACGGCGACGGTGATCCGGCGGTCCTGCAGCAGCGTGCGCCAGCTGGCGAGATAGGCATCGGCGTCGGGGCTCGGCGCCGCGACCTCGGCGGCCAGGGCGCGCAGCGCCAGCTGGCCACGCTGCGCAGCGCTGGTGGTGACCGCGAAGCCGTCGCGGATCGCCGGTAGCGCCGCCGGTCGGGTGAATCCGCTGCCGGATAGGTGGCTCTCCGACAGCGTGGTCTGCGCGATGACCGCGGTGCGGCCGGCGGCGAGCGTGTAGCGCAGCACCGCCCGCTTGCCGGTGCCCGGGCCGAGCAAGGTGAACGACTCCTGCTTCGGCAGGTCGAGCGTTGGCTCGTCGAGCATGATGATGCGCTTCGACGCGAGCGGCACCGGTTCGGCGGGCGCGGCCTTCGCCGAGCCACCGCCGGCCTGGCCGCTCGGTGGGGGCGGCGTGCGCGATGGGGCCAGTGGGGCCAGTGGGGCCGGTGGGGGTGGCGTGCTCGCCGCGTTGTTGCACGCGACGAGCATCGCGAGTGCGATTGCCACCGAGCGCGGATGCCGGCTCGCTCCGATCATGGACCGACGACGTAGAACATGGCCTTGTAGTATGTGTCGCGTTCCTTGATCGCCGGGAGTTGCAGCCGCGTGGCAAACGGCTGCAGGCAGCGATCGACCGCGGCGAGGTCGGCGTCGGAGATCTCGCCGACCGAGCGCCGGACGGTGACGCCGTCAGGCGGCGTGAAGAACCGCGGGCGCATCCGATCGGTCACGGGGGTGCGCGGCCCGGCCTTCGAGATCTCGACCTCGACGACGACCGTCGGAAAGCTGGCCAGGCACGCGCGCATCTGCGGCATCATCCGGCGGGTCACGGTGCGGACCGCGTCCGCCGGCAGCGGCGACGTACCGCTGCCGGTGACCGTGTCGGGGAGCTCGCTGGTCCGCAGCTCGCGGATATGATCGTCGGCGCGCTTGCGCCACGGGCTGTCCGGCGCCGCCTTCACGAACTTGCGGAAGTACGCCAGCGCGTACTCCGGCCGCGCCGGATCCGTTCGGGGCACCGCTCCTCCCGGCACCGCTCCGGGGTCGGCCCGCGCCGGATCCACGCTGTACGCCAGCCCGAGCATGTAGTCGAGATCGCCGGGGCTCACCGGCGGAAGCACCGGGAGCTGCAGCACCACGAGCTGGCGATCGAGCTTGAGGCCTTCGCCGGCCTCGAATAGCGCGTCGGCGGGCCGGCGGGCCCGGTCGTACGCGGCGGCCAGGAGAAACCGGATGATCGCCTGTCCCGCGGGATCGGTGTGCTCGATCGCGGAGTGCAGCGCGGCGATCGCCTCCTCGAGCTTGCCCATCGCGATCCGGACCTCGCCCAGCCGCGTCCAGACCTCGCCGGTGCCGGTTCCGGACGCCGCGGTCTCGGCGAGGGTCTTCTCGGCGTCGCTCAACTTGCCGGCGCGCGCCTGGCAGATCCCGAGCTTGCGGCGCAGCTCCGCCATCGCCTTGGGCGGCATGGCATCGCGCCGGGTGTAGGTGTCGGCCGCGGCAAGGTCGGCGGCGCAGCGGTCCCAGTCGCGGCGGTCGAGCTGCGCATCTCCGCGCAGGCGGTAGGCGTCGGCCTCGCGCGGCAGCAGCCGGATCGCCGTGTCGAGCATCCGGATCGCCGACTGCGTCTGATCGGTCGTGTGCTGATTGAGCGCTTCGGCGGCGGTGCGCACCAGGTCCTGATACGAATGGCGCTCCGGCGTGAGCGCGGCGTTCCACAGCCCCGATCGCGCGGCCTGCTCGGCGTCTCGATCGACGGGCTCGGGCGGGTAGCGCTTCGATTGCGCCTGCGCGCGCGCGCCGAGCCCCAGGCTCGCGATCACCGCGAGGCGGGCGATCACCGCGTGCGAGCTCACCAATTCGGATCGTCCGGATCGGGCGGCGGTTGCTCGGGCCGCACGTGACGCTTGTGCAGCAGCTCGATGTGCTCCCGGGCGCGCGGCTGAAACTCGGGGTGCGCGCGGCTGCCGATGTAGCGGTTCCAGTACTCGAGCGCCGCGCCGTCGTTGCCGAACGCCTCGTTGAGCAGCGCGAAGTAGTAGTTGTGCTCACCCTCGGGCACGAAGAACACCCCCTTGCCCATGTACTCCTTGGTGAACGAGGCGAACCCACCGGCGCCCTGCGCGTGGATGTAGCGAAACGCCTGGTCGCCCGAGCCGTCGCGATCGAGCGCGACCGCGAGGCCGTAGACCGTCGACACGCGCGCGGCGCCCGCCGCGATCGCCCGCTGGTACGTCGCGATCGCCTCGTCGAGCCGGTCGAGCATCATGTAGGTCTCGGCGAGGTTGCCGAGCAGCAGCTCTTCGTCGCTGCGCGCCTTGGTGAGACCGTCGCTGCGATCGAACGCGGCCTGGTAGTCGCGGGCCGCGGCCTCGAGGTGCTTGCGATCGCTCGCCGTACCGTTGACGGATTTCGTGTTGAGGATCGCTCGCTTGGTCAGCAGGTCGCTGACCCGGGGATCGAGTGGCGCGTGGCGCTCGAACTCATCCCACGCCTGGATGACCAGCTCGGCGCGCATCGGCGTCGCGAAGTTGCGGTCGCACGTCGGCGGCCGCGTGGCTTGGAACTCGCAATCGAAGTGCATCTGGTACAGCAGGTTGCCGATCCGGAAGTACGGCTCGGCCTCGCTGGGGCGGGCCGTGGATGCCGCGCGGTACGCTGCTTCGGCGCGCTTCAACGACTCGAGGAGGTTCCGGACGCTGGTGCTCTGGAGCGTGCACGCCACGGCGGCTTCGTCGCCCTCTTTCATCTTGGCGTCGTAGAGCTGTTTCGAGGCCTGGTCCGTGGGGTTGGTCAGCGCGCGCTCCCACACACCCGCGGTCGCGGGTTGCCGGAGTTGCCCGGTTTGCAAGAGCATCACGACGATCAACAAGCTGCGCTTGGTCATCACGGGACCCGCGATCGGTTGCGGCCCGTGCCTGGCCTCAGGGACGCGGATGCACGGCGTTGCGCGTCGATCGCCGCGACGTGGTCGAGCGCACGGCGGCGCCAGGTTGCGTCGGTCACCGCGGCGTAGAGTAGCCACTCGGCTCGCGCCTCCGTGTAGTCGCCGAGCGCTTCATAGAGCAAGGCCTGGTAGTAGTACTCGTCCTCCGCCGGGGCGAACCGCATCGTCGCCAGCGCGCGCTGGGTGAACGGCCCGAGCTCCAGCTGCAGCGCTCCTTGCATCCGATCGAGGACCTCGAACGCCGCGGCACGCTGCTCGTCGCGATCGTAGTGGACCGCGAGCGCGAAGCTCACGAGCGTGAGCGGATCGGGGAAGTAGTTGGCCTGCGCGGGCAGGGCGTTGGTCAGCGCGTCGATCGCCTGCGCCATGTGGCCGCGCGCCGCCAGCGCGGTGGCGAGCTGGACCAGAGCGACCGCGCTATCGACGTCCGCGAGGGGGTTCTGCACGTAGCGCAGCCAGTGGATCGCGTCATCGAGCTTGCCGAGCCGCAGGTCGATCATGCCGAGCCGGCCGATGACCTCGCTGCCGGCTCGCTCCGGACCCTGGATCCGCACGCACGCCTCGAGCGCGTCGATCGCTTGACGCGTCTTACCGAGCTCGTCGGCGGTGGTTCCCAGGAGGCTGAGCACGTCGGTGTTCTCGGGCGACAGCTTGCGCGCGTAACGCAGCATGCCATAGGCTCGGTCGAGGTACCGCGCCCGGCGATCGATCGCGTCCTCGCCGTCGTCCGCTGGTTCGCCGGCCTTGACGATCGCGGTCCGCGCCTTGACGAGGATCGTCGCGACGGTGGCGCTGTGCGGCTCGATCACCTCGCGCCAGAGCTCGCTCGCGTTGGGGTCACCCGCCGGGTCCGGCGGGCCGGCCTCGGCGGAGCCCGTGGCCAGCGACAGCGCGACGATCGGAGCCCAGCGCACGGCTGGGAGTATGCCGGGCGAACCGGGTCGGTGCCAGGCCCGGGCAGGGCGACCGAGCCTGGTGATGCCAACCCCAGCGCGGGGGGGTGGAGTCCGCGCAGAACTCGACCAATATCGCGTGGTTCTGGCGAGTTGAAGCGGTGGCTCGCTGGCCCGTGCCTTGCTGTCATTCACTCGGTGGAACGCGGAGCGATCGCGACGGCTACCGAGCTATTCGAGGCCAGACAGTTTTCGGGCGTGGTGGCGATGTGCAGTGATGCGCTGAATCATCTGCCCGACTGCCTGCCGCTTCTGATGTTCCGAGCGCGCGCGCGGATCGCGCTGCGGCGCGACCTCGATGCCCAGGCTGATCTGCGCGACATCATCCGGATCGATCCGGACTGCGGACCGGCGTATCGCCTGCTCGGCGAGCTCGCGGCGCGCCGCGATGAGAACCAGCCGGCGGCGAAGTTGTTTCGCGAGGCACTTCGCCTCGATCCGGCCGATCACGAAGCCACGGATTGGCTGATGATCGTGGATGGCTTGATGCCGCCGGAGATCCCGGTTCCCGCACACGCGGCGGGCGGGTTCGTGGCGTCCGGGGATGCCGCGGATCCGCGGTTCGCGCGCGGCACACAGGCGCCCACCGATGACGACCGACCGACCCGGCCGTTCGCGCGCGGCGTCGACGCCCATGACACGCAGCGCGCGCCCACCGACCTTCCTACCCGCAAATTTCCGCACGGGCCGATCGTCGCGGCGACGTCGACGCTGGCGAGCCACCCCTTACCCCAGCCGCCTGCGAAATTCGCGCCGCGGCGGTCGCCGTACCCGGCGCAGCCGCCGTCCCGGCAAGCCGCCCTCGTGGAGCTCCCTGGATTCGGTGAGTACCTGGTGGCCACCGGCATCCTCAGCCACGAGCGCCTGCGTGCGGCCCAGGCGTATCAGCGATCGATGAAGGTGCAGCTCGCCACCGCGATCATCACCCTCGGTCTCGCGACGCCGCAGCGGCTCGAGTGGGCGGCGGTCGCGCATCGCGGGCAGCTCACCGGCCCATCGCAATAACGGGGCGATCGCGGCCGGCCGTTGCGCTGGCTTCGGCATAGGTTCGGGGTAGTTTCGGCGCACATGACAGCTGGGGGCGATGATGCGGAGCGCGAACGGCTCGCCGATGACGTGCGGCGCGTCCACAACTGGCGGCGCTGGGGACCGTATCTCGCGGAGCGCCAGTGGGGGACGGTGCGCGAGGATTACTCGGACACCGGCGAGTGCTGGACGTATCTGCCGCACGATCACGCGCGCAGCCGGGTGTACCGCTGGGGCGAGGACGGCCTGCTCGGCTTGTGCGATCGCGAGTGCCGGGTGTGCTTCTCGGTCGCGCTGTGGAACGGCCAGGACCCGATCCTCAAGGAGCGGCTATTCGGCGTCGGCGGGACCGAGGGCAATCACGGCGAGGACTGCAAGGAGCTGTACTACTTCCTCGACGCCACGCCGACGTCGTCGTACCTGAAGGCGCTCTACAAGTACCCCCACGAGGCGTATCCCTACGCGCGCTTGGTCGAGGAGAGCCGCGCGCGCGGCAAGGCCGATCCGGAGTTCGAGATCGAGGATACCGGGGTGTTCGATCGCGGCTACTGGGACGTGATGGTGGAGTACGCCAAGGCGGACGCCGATGACATCCTGATCCAGATCACGATCAGCAATCGCGGCCCGGCGGCGCGGCTCCATGTGCTGCCGACGGTGTGGCTGCGCAACACCTGGAGCTGGGGTCGCCACGGCGAGGGCTACGACGCCAAGGGCGTGATCGAGCAGGCGGGCGCGGCGGGGCTCGGGATCTGGCAGCCGACGCTCGGCCGTCTGCGGCTCGACTGCGACGGCGATCCGGCGCTGCTGTTCACCGACAACGAGACCAACGCCGAGCACCTGTGGGGCTCACCGAGCGCATCGCGATACACCAAGGACGCGTTCCACCGCCGCGTGATCGGCGGTGACGTCGACGCGGTGAACCCCGCCGGTTCGGGCACCAAGTGCGCCGCCTGGTACGTGCGCGACGTGCCCGCGGGGGGCTCGCACACGATCCGGCTGCGGCTGACCCCCGCCGCGCAGGCGACCCCGCAGCCGTTCGCCGAGTTCGACGCGATCCTCGCGCGCCGGATCGTCGAGGCCGACCATTATCATCGCATCGTCCGCGATTCGCCGATGACCGACATCGAGCGCAACATCGTGCGCCAGGCCGATGCCGGGCTCGTGTGGTCGCGCCAGTTCTATCACTACATCGTCGAGCACTGGACCGAGGGCGATCCGGGCCAGCCGCCGGCACCGGCGCAGGACCGCCGCCGAAACCAGGAATGGACGCACCTGTGGGCGCGCGACATCATCGCGATGCCCGACACCTGGGAGTACCCGTGGTTCGCGGCCTGGGATCTGGCGTTTCACTGCGTCGCGATGGCGCGCTTCGATCCGCAGTTCGCCAAGCACCAGCTGATCCTGCTGTGTCGCGAGTGGTTCATGCACCCCAATGGCCAGCTGCCGGCGTACGAGTTTGCGTTTGGCGACGTCAATCCGCCGGTCCACGCATGGGCGGTGTGGCGGGTCTATCAGCTCGCGGGCGAGGCCGGCCACGGCTACGATCGCGAGTTCCTCGAGCGCGCGTTCGACAAGTGTCTCATCAACTTCACCTGGTGGGTCAATCGCGAGGACGCCGAGGGCGACAACCTGTTCACCGGCGGGTTCCTGGGGCTCGATAACGTCGGCATCTTCGATCGCTCGCAGCCGCTGCCCGGCGGCGGCCAGCTGATCCAGGCCGACGCCACCGCGTGGATGGCGTTCTACTGCACGACGATGGTGTCGATGGCGCTCGAGCTCGCCAAGGACGAGGCGCCCTACGCCGACCTGGCGCTCAAGTTCTTCGAGCACTTCGTCGCGATCGCCAAGGCCGCGAACGAGCTGGGCGGGACGGGCCTGTGGGACGAGGCCGACGGCTTCTACTACGATCTGATGCAGATGCCCGGCCGGGGTGCGCAGATGGTCAAGATCCGCTCGATGGTCGGGTTGGTCCCGCTGTTCGCCGCGGCGTCGCTCGACGACGAGCTGCTCCAGCAGCTGCCGGTGTTCCACGAGCGGCTGACCTGGTTCTTCGCCAACCGGCCCCAGCTGGCCCGCGCGATCTCGGTGACGCTCGACGTCGATCACCAGCACCGCCTGCTGGCGGTCCCGAACCGCGAGCGGCTCGAGCGCGTCCTGCGCTACATGCTCGACGAGCGTGAGCTGCTGTCACCCCACGGCATCCGCTCGCTGTCGAAGGTCCACGCCGAGCACCCCTACCAGCTCGAGATCGATCACAGCCACTACGCGGTCCACTACGTGCCGGGGGAATCCGATACCGGGGTGTTCGGCGGTAACTCCAACTGGCGCGGCCCGGTGTGGTTTCCGGTCAACTACCTGATCGTCGAAAGCCTCAAGCGCTATCACCACTACTACGGCGACACGCTGACCGTCGAGTGCCCGACCGGCAGCGGCAACCGCATGCACCTCGGCGAGGTCGCCGACGAGCTCGAGCGCCGGCTGGTCTCGCTGTTCATGCCCGACCCCAGCGGCCGCAGGCCGTGCCACGGCGACAATCCCCGCTACGCCACCGATCCCGCGTTCCGCGATCTGGTCCTGTACTACGAGTACTTCCACGGCGACAACGGCCGCGGCCTCGGTGCGAGCCATCAGACCGGCTGGACCGCCCTGGCCGCCAACCTCATCGAGCGCGTCGCCGCGACGCGAGCGGCCAAATGACGGGGACGGATTCCAAAGCGATGAGGGGGACGGTGTCTGTTTCGCCTCGTTCCCGGACAGAGGGCCCATGACAGAATGGCTCGAGACCGACGGCTCCGGCGGGTTCGCGATGGGCACCGCCGACGGCATTCGCACCCGGCGCTATCACGCGATCCTGCTCACCGCGACCCGGCCGCCGGAGGGCCGCATGGTGCTCGTCGCGGACCTCGAGGTGTTCGTCGAGACTGCCGCGGGGCGGTTCGCGCTGTCGTCCCACCGCTACCCGGGCGGCGTCGTGTACCCCGATGGCGTGCTCCACCTCACCAGCTTCGTGCACTGGCCATGGCCGCGCTGGGAGTGGACGCTGCCCGACGGTACCCGCGTGGCCTGCGAGCTCGTCGTCGAGCACGGCGGCGCCGCCCCGCGCGTGGCGCTGCGCTGGACCCGCCTGACCGGTGCCGTCACCAGCCTGCAGGTCCAGCCGCTGCTCGCGGGGCGCGACTATCACGCCACGCATCACGAGAACCCGGCGTTCCGGTTCGACGCCGAGCTCACCGGCGACAGCGTCAGCTGGCGGCCGTACGGCGATGTCCCGGCGATCCACTGCGCGGCCAACGGGCGCTACCAGCACGCCCCCGACTGGTACCGCGCGTTCCACCTGGTCGACGAGCTCGACCGTGGGCTCGATGCGCTCGAGGACCTCGCGGCGCCCGGCGTGTTCACCTTCGATCTGTCGACCGGGCAGGCCGCCATGGTGCTGTCGACGGCACCGATCACCTCGGACCCGGTGACCACCGCCGCGCAGGTGTTCACCGGCGAAGCCCGCCGCCGGGCCGAGCTGTCGTCGGGCCACGCCCGCGCCGCCGACGCGTACATCGTGGCGCGCACCGCGCCCGCCGGCGCGCCCGCCGGCCGCACCATCATCGCCGGCTATCCGTGGTTCGCCGACTGGGGCCGCGACACCTTCATCTCGCTGCGCGGCCTGTGCCTCGCGACCGGTCGCCGCGACGACGCCCGCGCGATCCTCCGCCAGTGGGCGGGCGCCGTCTCCGAAGGCATGCTGCCCAACCGGTTCGACGAGCGCGACGCCACCCCCGAGTACAACTCGGTCGACGCGGCGCTGTGGTTCGTGATCGCGGCCGATGCCTACCTCGCCGGTGACGCCAGCGCCGCCGATCGCCAGCTGCTGCGCGGCGCGATCGCCGCGATCGTCAACGGCTACCAGGCCGGCACCCGTCACGGCATCCGCGCCGACGACGACGGCCTGCTGGCGTGCGGCGAGCCCGGGGTCCAGCTCACCTGGATGGACGCCAAGGTCGAGGGCGTCTGCGTCACCCCGCGGATCGGCAAGCCGGTCGAGATCCAGGCCCTGTGGATCAACGCGCTGATCATCGCCGGTCGCACCGCGGAGGCTGACCGCGCTCGCAGCGCGTTCGGTCGGTTCTGGGATCCCCGACGCCGCCAGCTCCACGACGTCATCGATTGCGACCACATCCGCGGCACCGTCGACTCGACCTGCCGGCCCAACCAGCTGTTCGCGATCGGCGGCGTCCCCCACGCGATCCTCGCCGGTGACCGCGCCCGCGCCGTGGTCGACACCGTCGAGCGCACGCTGTGGACTCCGGCCGGCCCGCGCTCGCTCGATCCAGGCGACCCGCGCTACCACCCGCACTACCTCGGCGGCCCGGCCGAGCGCGATCGCAGCTACCACAACGGCCCGGTCTGGCCGTGGCTCGCCGGTGCGTTCATCGAGGCCTGGGTCCGCGTGCGCGGCAACACCACCGAGGCCAAGCGCTCCGCGCGCACCCGCCTGCTCGCGCCGCTGCTCGCCCGCACCGAGATCGCCGGGCTCGATCACCTCGCCGAGATCTGCGACGGCGATGCACCCCACCGCGCCGTCGGCTGCCCGTTCCAGGCGTGGTCGCTCGCCGAGGCGCTGCGCGTCGATCAGCTGCTGGGCTGAACAGGCGGGCCGTTCACCGTCGGAGGAAGCGGTGCGTTGGGTGTCGATCGAGCCCCAGACGCCCGCGGGCCGCCTTTGGATCGATCACCGAGGCGGCTCGTCGAGCCGCAGGATCCAGGCCTCCCAGGCGGTGTCGGGCGCGCCGCCGAGTCGGCGATAGAACGCTTTCGCGCGCGGGTTGCCGGGGAGCACATCCCATTTCATGCGCCCGCAGCCGAGGTCGCGTGCGTGCGCCACGACGGCGGCCATGATCGCCGCGCCAACCCCGCGGCCGCGCCCGGCGTCGTCGACGAACAGCTCCTTCAAGATCAGCGTGGGCCGCAGGTCGTAGGTGAACGGCAGCACGCACACCACGGCGTAGCCCCAGAGCTCGCCCGGCGCATGCTCGGCCACGATCGCGGTGAACTGCGCCGACGCTGCGCCCAGACCGCGCTCGATCAAGTCGCGCTCGGTGACGGCGAACTGCGCGGCGTAGCCTTCGAACACGGCGAGGCGTTTCATCAGTTGCAACAGCGCGCTCGCGTCGGCGGGTACCGCGGTGCGGATGGCGAGCGCGCCAGGGCCGTCGTGGGCTCGGGGTGTCGGCATCGGCGTCAGGCCTCAGCAGCTTCGAGCGCGAAGCCCTCGTCGAGCCAGCCGGTGATGCCGCCGACCATGAGCTTGACCGGGCGGCCGAGCCGGGCGAGCCGGATCGCGCCGCGCTGCGCGCCGTTGCAATGCGGGCCCGCGCAGTAGACGACGAACACCGTATCTGGGGCGAACGCGGTCAGCGCCGATTCGACGATCTTGCCGTGCGGCAGGTGGCGCGCGCCCGGGACGTGGCCGGCGCGATACAGCGCGGGGCTTCGCACGTCGAGCACGACGAAGTCGGCGACGCCGCGCGACATCGCGTCGTGGACATCCCAGCAGTCGGTCTCGAACGCCAGGGTGGATTCGAAGTGCGCCAGCGCCACGGGCGCGGCGGCGGGTGGAACGGCGGTGATGTTGGACGGCATGACGAAGCTCCTTTGTGAGAGCCATCCTGGCGATTGCTGCGGCGTCGCGCCACTGGCGCAAACGCCATAAGCCAGTAAGAATCCGCCATGGCCGATCACCTCGTCGTAGCGCTGGCCTACGATCAGCTGTGCACGTTCGAGTTCGGGTGCGTCGTCGAGGTGTTCGCGCTGCCGCGGCCCGAGCTGGGTGTGCGGTGGTATCGCTTCGCGGTGTGCGCGGCGGAGCGCGGACCGCTCCGCGCGGCGGGCGGCTTCACGATGACCGCGCCGCGCTCGCTCACGCTGCTCGACACCGCGGATACGATCATCATTCCGGGCTGGCGCAACGCGAGCGAGCCACCGCCGGCCGCGCTGATCACGAGGCTCAGGGCGGCGTACCGGCGGGGCGCCCGGATCTGCTCGATCTGCTCGGGCGTGTTCGTGCTTGCGGCGGCGGGGCTACTCGACGGCCGGCCGGTGACGACCCACTGGCGCTACGCGAAGCTCTTGACCGAGCGCTACCCCGAGGTCGTCGTGAAGATCGACGCGCTCTACGTCGACGATGGCCAGATCGTGACGTCGGCAGGCTCGGCGGCGGGGCTCGACATGATGCTGCACCTGGTGCGGTCGGATCACGGGGCGAAGATCGCCAACCTCGTGGCGCAGCGGCTGGTGATCCCGCCGCACCGGTCGGGGGATCAGGCGCAGTTTGTTCCGCGGGCGGTGCGCGACGACGGCGCGGGCCGGCTGGCGAAGCTGATGGACTGGGTGCGCGGCCATCCGGCGCAGCCGCACACGCTGGGCTCGCTGGCCCGGCGCGCCGCGATGAGCACGCGGACGCTGCAGCGACAGTTTCAAGAGTCGACGCGGCTGGCGCCGATGGAATGGCTGGTGCACGAGCGCGTCGCCGTGGCCAAGGAGCTGCTGGAGGCCGGTCGCGCCTCGGTGACCGAGATCGCGGAGCGCGCCGGGTTCGGATCCGAGGAGTCGTTTCGCCGGCATTTTCGGCGCGTCACCGGGATCGCTCCCAGCCTGTACAAGAAGCAGTTTGGCAGGCGCGCGTGACGCCAGCCGGCTACGCGCCGCGGGCCTTGCGCTCGAATGGCTCGAGCTCGGCGTACAGCGCCGCGCTGACCGGCGTGGCGACGTGCGCCTCGCGCCCCAGGCGAACCACGGCACCGATCAGCTGGTCCAGCTCCGAGGGGCGGCCCTCGGCGATGTCGCGGTGCATCGACGTGGTCGCATCGGCTGGCAAGCGGTCGAGGAACTGCATCATCGTGGCCGCGGGCTCGAGGACTGCCGGGTCAGTAGACGTAGCCCACGGCGAGCGTCACGTTGCGGATGAAGTCACTGCCGCCCTTGGCCTGGGCGAGCGCATCGGCGGCGGGCTTGAACGTCCATGAGTAGAGCGTGAGCCCCCCCTCGGCACGAAGCTCGACGGGGCCGAGGCGCCAGGCCGCGCCGAGTGCGCCATGCACCCCGTTGACCGACGATCCGAGCTGGTAGCGCTTGTCCATCGCACCACCCGACAGCACGATCCGGTTCTCGGTCGTGACGTACGGCTCCAGAGCGCCGAACAGGAGCGATGCGCGCGCCCCGATCCGGATGGCGCTGTAGTTCGCGTCCGGCACGATCGCGACGTCGGTCGGATCGCCTTTGAACTGATAGACGTCCTGGACGTAACCGGCGCCGACCTCGATCGTTCCGGACCGCGGGATCGTCCAGCGCTGGTGCACGCTGAGCTCGATGCTGCGCCACGAGGTGGACATCGACGTACGCATCACCGACGCGTCGCCGGCCGTGACCTCCTGCGAATTGACGCCGAGCTCGAAGCGCCCGTAGAGCGCGAGGCCGGGCAACACGTGCAGGCCCAGGAGCGTGGTCGGCCACACTTCGATGACGGGTCCCATGAGGAGCTGTCCGGCTTCCTGGTCGTCGCGCTGGGTCGCCGGCGTGGCGTTGTCGTTGTAGCGGAACCGCCGGAACCCGACGTCGACGACGCCGCTGACGGCGACCGCCGGGGGCCGGCGCGCGGCGGCCGGCGCCGGGGCGCTCGCCGTGATCGCCGGTGGGGACGCCGTGGCCGGGGCAAAGGCGATGATCGCGGGGGGCGACACGGTGGTCTCCTGGCCGGCTTCGATCTCGAGGAACTGGTCGTAGCGGGCCTTGCCGTTGGATTCGACGACCACGCGGTGCGGACCCGCGAGCACGCCCTCGATGCGGGCGGGCGCCGTGCCCCGGACTTCGTCGTCGATCTTGATCGTCGCACCCGGTCCGCCCTCGACGATCAGCGTTCCGACCGCGAGCTCGAGCTTGTACTGGACCTTCATCGGCCGCGCGGTTCGGCGGGGCACGATGAGGTTCTCGAACAGCGAGCGCCGGTTCTCGGCCTCGATGATCACCGTGGTCTCGCCGATCGGGGCGTCGACCGTGCACGGCGTCGTGCAGACCTCGCCATCCTCCTTGAGGTTGAAGTAGACCTTGGCTCCCGGCGGATCGGTCTCGAACCGCACCTTGCTGGTCTTGCGGCCCGCGGTCGCCACGCCGCGGTGAGCGAGCACCGAGCACGCGGCGAAGACCAGCGCTGTTGTCCTCGCCCTGGCCATCGCGTTGATGATAACGCGCGTCGCTAGTTCCGCCCAGCCGTATGCCCGGCCAGCGTATGCTCGGTGAGGCGCCCATGGCGGTTTGCCGTGTTGCGGCTCACGGCTTTGCTCTCGGGTACGAGCCTTGCCATCAGCCGGCTCGGGCTGCTCGTTCACGAGCTCGTCGGGCACGGGGGAAGCGGACTGCCGTCGGACAGACGGTCGCGGATAGGCGCTTGTGCTGGTTTGCCGGCGGCTGGCTCCGCTACCGAACGCCGGCCCTCACGGTGGTCGAGGATCTCGCGGTAGCGCTCGGCGGCATCGCGATCGGGACCGTGCTGGGCGTCGCGTTGTGGCCGTTGTGGCGCTGGTTCGGTACCCGAAGCGGCCTGGGCGCTCGTATCGTTGCCCACCACCGGCGAGCGCCGATCGCTCGGTCGCCTGGCGAACCCTGGCAATCGCCTCGGCGACCGCGACCATCGGATCGCGACGGTGGGCGCGACGGTGATCGCGATCGACGCCGCGTTCCACTAGACTGGAGACCATGGAACGAAGTGTTAAGGGACTGCTCGGCGGTGGGCTCAAGCCCAACGATCCGCGGCGGTTTCTGATCGAGGCGATGATCGGCGCGATGACCGCCGACGGGGCGGTCGACGCGCGCGAGACCTCCGCCGTCGAGCATCAGATCGCGAGCCACCCGCTGTTTCAGGGCCTCGCCGCCAGCGCCGCGCGCACGCTGATCGAGCTGTCCAACGACGCGATCCGGTTCGCCGGCACGGCGATCGGCCGCGTCCCCGCGATCGCCAAGGGGTTGCCGGCGCGAATTCATCGGCTCGCCGCGTTCGGCATGGCGGCCGAGGTCGCCATCGCCGATCTCGAGCTGGTGGAGGGTGAACGCCAGTTCCTCGAGGCGCTGCGCATCGCGCTGCGGATCAGCTCGCTCGAGTCCGAGGCGCTGGTCGACAGCGCCCGCGGCGGCCGGCTCGCCGAGTACCTCGACGACCGCTATCAGCGCATCAAGTCGCTGATCCCGGTCGCGGCCGAGGTGTTCGCACTGCGCGCGGTCGGCCGCGGCGGCACCAACGACGAGCAGCGGTTCCGGATCGCCGACTTCTTCACCGCGATGCCCGATCTCGTGCTGGCCAAGGACGAGCTCGACGGCGTGCTCTACCAGGCGTTCCGCAAGCCGCGCGCGCCCAACGCCCAGGTGCAAGGCGATCTGGCGCGGGTCGCGGCGACCCTGCCCGATCCGGTCGATCGCTACTGGATCACGGTCTACACGCTCGTCGCCGAGCCGCCGTCGACCGTGGCGAGCTGGCGCGTGATCCCGTTCACCGGGGTCGTGCAGCAGGCGTTTCAGCTCGTCGACGCGGACATGCAGCTCGCCGTGGTCGACGCGCTGACGTTTCCCGCGGCGTTGCCCCGTCCGATGTGATGCGCGCACGTCGCGGCGGCCGCGCGGATCGGCAGGCGGTTGGCCCAAAAATGTCAACTGCGACATGCGCCGATCCATGGGAACCACGCGTGCGTGCTTCATCGCATCGCGCGGCGCGATCGAAAGTGCATAATGGGCGACACGTCATGACGTCGGATACCATCGAGCTCGTCGAACGCGTGCGTCGCCGCCTCAAGGAGCACGAGAACCCTTGCGAGATCGCGGGGCCTGCGCCCGAGGCCGCGATCTCGGCGGCCGAAGCGGCGCTCGGCTGCACCTTCCCTCCTTCCTACCGAACCTTCCTGAGCACCTTCGGTGGCATCGCGATCCCACCCCACCTCGGCATCGTCCATGATTTCGTCGGGCTCGCGAAGGGCGAGCCGGCGGCCAGCGACGCGCCCGCCGCGCGGGCCGGCGCCACGGACGATGCCACCGACGTGGTGCGTCGGACGCTGCGCGCGCGGGCGGAGCGCAAGCTCGGCGAGCACCTCGTCGTCGTCGGGATCGGCGCGCAGTACCAGGAATGGTTCTGCCTCGACGTCAGCAAGCCGACGAGCGCCGGGGAGTATCCGGTCGTGATGTTCGATGCGCGCGACAACGCGCTCGACCAGCAGTTCTACGAGGACTTCGGCCAGATGCTCGAGGAGGTCCTCGGCTTCGTGGCTGATAACCTCGAACAGCCGCTCGACTGAAATCCTAACGGCCACGTCGGCTTCTGCTATAGGTCTTGGATGAGTCGGCCGACGTGGGCTAGGTGGGTTACCCGGATCTCTCTGGGGCTCGCGGTCGTCGCGCTCATCCTCACGATCCGCGATACCGGCCTGGTCGCGATCGGCACCTACTTCAAGCGGATCGGCTGGGGCTGGGTCGCGGTCGTGATCATGGAGGTCGCGATCACGACGATGGACGCGATCGCGATCCGCGCGTTCCTGTCGCCCGACAACGACAAGGTCCGGCTGCGCAGCACGCTGCTGTCGCAGCTCGCGGGCCGGGCGGTCAACGCGGTGACCCCGAGCGGCAACCTCGGCGAGGCGGTCAAGGTCTCGGTCCTGGTCGACCATGTCAGCCAGTCCCGCGCGGTCGCCACGATCCTGCTCTATAACGTCGTCAGCTTCTCGGTCGAGCTCGTCACCGTCGGCATCGGCACGCCGCTGATGGCGCTGTTCCTGCCGCTGCCCGCGCGGTGGCGCGTGGTGCTACTCGCGGTCGGCGTCATCGTGCTCGTGATCGCCTTCGGGCTTTACCACCTCGTGCGCCGGGGTGTCCTGGTCAGCGTGGCCACGCTCGCGGCGCGGGTTCCGATCCGCGGCCTGGCCACCCTGCGGCGATGGATCTGGAAGGTCGAGCAGCCGTCGCGCCACCTGCTGAACCCGGAGCGGTTCGCGCGCTGGGAGCCCAAGCTGCGCGGCATCGACGACAAGATGAAGCTGGTCGAGGGCGCCCGGGTCCGCGACCGCCGGCTCGGCATCCTGATGGTGACGCTGTCGCGGCTGACCTCGATGTCGCTGTCGTTCCTGCTCCTGATCGCCATGGGCGAGCGGCTGACCATCGGGCTGGTCGCCTCGATCACGGTCGGTGGCTTCTTCATCTACATCGCCGGTGCCGTGGTGCCCATGGGGGTGGGCATCAACGAGGGTGGCTACAACATGCTGTTCCGCGCGCTGGGCGAGAATCCGGCGCGCGGCACGGTCCTGATCCTGGCGCGTCGAGTGGCGCTCATTGCCTACGCGGCGATCGGCCTGGTGCTGGTCACGGCGAGCGAGACCGTGAAGCGCGCCCGCGAGCGCCAGGTGCAAAAGGCAGCAAGCGGACCGCTCCCGACGCAGCCCGAGGTCCGGATCCCCGAGCCGCGGGGCGTGACCCCGACGCCGGTGCCGGCGACGGTGACAAAAGCGGCAGACTGAAGCGACCAACGTTCGACAGGTCTTACGCCCGGTGCCGGGCGCGACCGCGGCACGCAAAGTGACCGCGCGGCGAGATATCGCGCTTTCAAACCGCGTCGCGCGTGGTGTACGGTGGGCCTGAACATGAAACGCGAGGGGCACGAGGCGAAGTGACACGTCTACTGACACATTCACTGACACATTCAGTGGTCAGTCTTCGCCGCGGACGACAGAGTCGCGGGTGCGACTCACTCGTTGCTTTGTGGAAGCGCTGCCTCGGACAGCGGTTCGTCAGGTCCACAGATTCAGAAGAGGATCGAATGATGCGCAGCCAGAGTCGAATTGCTTTGTTGATCGCAGCGATGGTGATCGCGGCATCCTGCGGCACGAGTCCAGGATCATCGGTCTCGGAGGACCAACAGGCGATCTCGGCCGTACCCGCAGTGCGGATCAGCGAGGTTCATTATGACAACGTGGGCGCCGACGCGGGGGAGGCGATCGAGGTCTCTGGCCCCGCCGGCATGGATGTCACGGGCTGGACCGTCGTCTTGTACAACGGCAATGGCGGCGCGTCGTACTCCACGACGGCGCTGACCGGGGCGTTCCCTGCCACCTGTGGTGCGCGCGGCGTGGTCGTCGTCAACTACCCGTCGAACGGCATCCAGAACGGCGGTACGACCGCGACCGGGACGGACAGCCCGGACGGGCTCGCCCTGATCGACGCGTCGGGCGGCGTGGTCGAGTTCCTGTCGTACGAGGGTAGCTTTGCCGCGACCAATGGCCCGGCGCTGGCCATCAGCTCGACGGACATCGGCGTCCGCGAGCTGGGCACGGAACCGGCGGGCCAATCGCTGCAGCGCAGCGGCGCCGGGACGTGGAGCGGGCCGAGCGCCAGCACGTTCGGCGCTTGCAACGACGCTGACGACGCGCCGGCGCCCGCGGTGGCGAGCGTGGTCGTGTCTCCGGCGAGCGCGACGATCGCGCAAGGCGCGACGCAGTCGTTCGTGGCGACCGCGTTCGATTCGACGAGCCAGCCGATCGCGGGCGTCCAGTTCACCTGGACGAGCAGCGACCCGGCGATCGCGAGCGTGAACGCCAGCGGCGTGGCCACCGGCGTGGCGGCCGGCGACGCGGTGATCACGGCGGCGGTCGACGATGTGATCGCCTCGGCTGCGCTGCACGTCAACGCGGCGGCGCAGCCCAGCTTCCCCGACACGCGGTTCAGCGAGCTTCACTATGACAACGTCGGCGTGGACGTCGGCGAAGCGATCGAGATCGAGGGACCGGTGGGGACCGATCTGACCGGCTGGAGCGTCGTCTTGTACGACGGCAACGGGGGCGCCGCGTACAGCACGACGGCGCTGAGCGGGACGATTCCGGCGACCCCGGCGACCTGCGACGCCCGCGGGGTGGTCGTGCTCAACTACCCGGCGAACGGGATCCAGAACGGCAGCCCCGATGGGCTTGCGCTGATCGACGCGAACGGCCAGGTAGTGGAGTTCCTGTCGTACGAAGGTCCGTTGACGGCGACCACCGGTCCGGCGTCGGGGCTGACGTCGACCGACATCATCGCCTCGGAGGCGTCGTCGTCGCCGGTCGGCCAGTCGCTGCAGCGCGACTCGTTCAACCACTGGTCGCTGCTGACCTCGACGTTCGGCGCCTGCAACGGCGCCGGGACCGCGCCGGAGCCGACGAACACGATCAGCTTCAGCGGCCGCGTGCCGAGCGATCCGGCGCTGCCGGTCGGCTTCCAGGCCCAGATCTTCGCGACCTTGTTCAGCCCGGCCAACGTGGCGATCCCGACGACGATCACGTGGGGCTCGGAGACGCCGGAGCTCGCGAGCATCGACGCCACCGGCGTCATCACCGGCCTCGCGCCCGGCAGCGCGATGTTTCGCGCGACCGCGGCCGAGGGCACCACGGTGACCTACGTGCTGCCGATCGCGATCGCGGTCGCGAGCACCACGGCGCAGTACCTCGGCAACACCGAGTTCGGCGAGCCGGCGGACGCCGATCCGAGCGACGACTTCATCGTGCGCCACGCGGAGTACACGACGTCCTACAACGTGAATCGCGGGACCCCCAACTGGGTGGCCTACGATCTCAACGCCACCGACTTCGGGGGCGAGGATCGCTGCAACTGCTTCACGTTCGACCCCGCGCTGCCGGCGGCTTTCCCGCGCTACACGACGGCGGACTACACCGGTGCGGGCGCGTTCGCCGGCTACGGCATCGATCGCGGCCACATGACCCGCTCGTTCGATCGCACCTCGGCCAGCCTCGACAACGCGTTCACGTTCTACCTGTCCAACGTGGTGCCGCAGGCGGCCGATCTGAATCAGGGACCGTGGGCCCAGCTCGAAAATGATCTCGGCGACCTGGCGACCGTCCAGAACAAGGAGGTCCGCATCATCGCCGGCGTGGCCGGGAACAAGGGCACGCTGAAGGGCGAGGGCAAGATCGTGATGCCAGCCAGCACCTGGAAGGTAGCGGTGATCATGCCGCGCGGCCGCGGCGTGGCCGACATCGTGGACTACCGCGATCTCCAGGTCATCGCGGTCAACATGCCCAACGAGCCGGGCGTGCGAAACGTGCCGTGGCAGACCTACCAGACGACGGTCGACGCCATCGAGGCCCTGACCGGCTACGACCTGCTGGCGCTCTTGCCCGACAAGGTCGAGAACATCGTCGAGGCCGGCATCCAGCCGCCGATCGCGAGCGCGGATGGACCGTACGGCGGGGTCGAGGGCGGCACCGTGGCGATGAGCGCGGCCGGCTCGGTCGATCCCAATGGCAGCGTCGTCGGCTACAGCTGGAGCTTCGGCGACGGTACCACCGCGACCGGCGCGGCCGTCACCCATACCTACGCGCAGGACGGCACCTACAGCGTGCAGCTCACCGTCGTCGACGGCGATGGCCTGACCGACACGCTGGTCACGACGGCGACGGTGGCCAATGTCGCCCCGACCGTCGGGGCGTTCGCCGGCGCGGCGCTGCTGCCAGGCGAGGTGTACACCGCCACCGGGTCGTTCACCGATCCGGGCGCCGACCCGTGGACGGCGACGGTCGATTACGGCGATGGCTCCGGCGCGCAGCCGCTCGCGGTGTCGGGGCAGAGCTTTGCGCTCGCTCACACGTACACGGCGGCGGGGGCGTTCACGGTCACCGTCCAGGTCTCGGATGGCCAGGCGACCTCGGCAGCGACCCAGACGGTCACCGTGACCTCGCAGGCGGACGCGGTGCGGAGCGCGATCGGGCTCGTCGCGCAGCTCGTGGCCGCCGGCAAGCTCAGCCCGGTCATCGCCGCCGTGTTGCGGTTCGAGCTCGAGCTGGCGGTCGTCGAGCTCGGGTCGTCGCGCCCCGCGCTGGCGGTGGTGCCGCTCGGCGCGGTGATCGCCGAGCTCGATCTGCTGGTGCGGTTTCGCTGGCTATCGGCGGCGGACGCCGCGCCGCTGCGGGCGGCGGTCACCCGGGTGGTTCGCTCGGTGAGCTCGCAGCACACCGGCACCTAGTCGATGTCCGACGCCGCACCCATCTCGCGATTCCCGGTCCCCGCGCTGGACGAGCTACCCGCGGATATTCGCGACCGGATCCTGGAGGTCCAGGCCAAGGCCGGCTTCGTGCCGAACGTGTTCCTGGTGCTGTCGCATCGCCCCGACGAGTTTCGGGCGTTCTTCGCGTACCACGACGCGCTGATGCTCAAGGAGGGCAACCTCTCGAAGGCGGAGCGCGAGATGATCGTGGTCGCGACCAGCGGCGCGAATGACTGCCTGTATTGCGTCGTCGCCCATGGGGCGATCCTCCGCATCTACGAGAAGAACCCGCTGATCGCCGATCAGGTGGCGGTCAACCACCGCAAAGCGGACGTGACGCCGCGCCGCCGCGCCATGCTCGACTTCGCGCTCAAGGTCGCGTTGCGCTCGTCGGAGCTCGACGAAGCCGACTACGCGCGGCTGCGCGAGCACGGGTTCAGCGATGAAGATGCCTGGGACATCGCGGCGATCGCGGCGTTCTTTGCGATGAGCAATCGGCTCGCGAACATGTCCGGGATGCGGCCCAATGACGAGTTCTATCTGATGGGTCGGGTGCCGAAGCGCTGAGCCTCTGCGCCCGCCCGGCGGTCGACGTTTGCGCCACCGGCGTATCTGCATGTAGGCCAAGGGCCCCGAGGTGCGCGCTCATGGTCGCCACGCGCGGGATGTTCCACCGGAACCTCACGCTCGACGAGGCCGTTCCTCGCGTCGCCGATCGATGCCGAGCGCATCTACAGCGAGATCACGGCAGCGATCCCGAGCGATGTCCAGATCCCGTCGATCGCCACCACCGCCTCGCCCAGGTCACGCGCGGTCACCCCGGACGCGACGACCCCGAGCTCGAAGCCGGCGTCGATCGCCACGCGCGGGGTCAGCGCGAAGCCCACCGCGGCGGTCGCGGCGGGACCAAACCAGCCGCGCACCAGGTGGTCAGCGACGAGGTCACCGGTCCCGAGCGTCTTGCTCCGCATGATCACGACGCCGAGCCGCGCGCCGAGGCCAAGCTCGGCATGCACGCCGGCGCCGAGCGGGCCTACGCGATACGCCACGCGCGGCGCGGACGATAGCGACAGCGCGTTGATCGCCCCGGACGACACCAGTACGGTGTTGCCCTCGGCGAGCAGATCGAACGCGATGCGCAGGTGCGGCGACAGCTGCCGGCTCGGCCTCAGCCCCCCACCGACGAGCACGGCCCCCGCGGGCGCCATGAACGATCGGTCAGCGCCGACCAGGGCGAGCGTCCAGCGCGAAGCCGCCGCGGGGTGCTCCGGGGGTGGTGCCGGGACATGGCGCGGCAGTGGTGGCGGCGGCTCCGGGACCGCCGTCAGCTCGATCCGGCTCGCGTCGACAGCTTCGGCGACCGCCAGGCCGACCAGCCGGGGGCGTGCGTCGGCGGGCTGGGCGTGCCAGTCGAGCGCGTAGCGGTAGTGGCGCGGGCTGTCCGGTCCGCGGACATCGACGATCACGCCGGTGTCGGGCCCGCCGGCGGCGCAGTCGACGCGGACCTGGACCGCGTACGCCGGGTCGGCCCCGGGCGCGTCATCGCCGAGCTCGACCCGCACCGCGCGCTGGATCGCGTCGCGCTCCGCGTCGAGGCAGGCGGCGAGCTCGAGCCGGACCGGCGGGCGCACGCGATCGTCGGCCCGGGCGAGGCCGCCAAGACTCGCCACGACCGCGACCACGGCCGTCCATCGCGGGTGGCGGGCGCTCAGGGGCGCTCCAGCCCGCCAAACCTGCGCACGGCGCGGACGCGGCGTCCGTCGGGATAGCGCCGCGAATAGGTCACGGCGCGCGCACGCGCGGTCTCCGCCTCGCCCGCCCGCGACCACGCCTCGACCTCGCGCGCCAGCGCATCCTCGGCGAGCGGGCCGTCGGGCGCGAGCTCGAGCGCGCGCGCGAACGCGAGCGCGGCATCGCGCGGCGCGCCGAGATCCTCGAGCTGGACGCGTCCGAGCGTGAAGGCGGCGAGCGGCGCGCGCGGATCGTCGGGGTGCAGCGCCACCGCACGCGCCAGCTGGACCACCGCGGCAGCCGGATGCCCTGACAGGCGCGCCACGTCGCCAGCGAGCAGCAGGTCCACCATGCGGGTCATCGGCGCGCTCGCGCGCTCGAGCGCGGCCCAGGCCGCGGCGTAGTCACCGCGGGCGGCCTCGTCGCGCCAGTCGCTCGGCGGCTCGGCCGGCGGCACCGGTGGATCGCGCCGGTTCGGCGCGGTGTCGTCGAGCACGGCCATGGGAAATATCACGGTCTCGCCGGCGCCGACCACGCGCCGCTCCCGGCTGCCCCGCACGATGACCTGGCCGCGCTCCGCGATCACCTCGACCTGGCGCCGCGTGACGTGGACCCGAAACGCGGCGCCATGGGTCTCGAGCGCGAGCAGGCCGAGCTCGGCGCGGAACTGCCGGGTCGCGCGCTCGGGGACATCGAACCGCGCGCTGCCCTGCGCGAGCGCGACGGTGACCTCGGTCTCGCTCACCGATCGCGCGAGCAGCTTGCTGTCCGTGCCGAGCGGCGTCACGACGCTGCCATCGCCGAGCGACATCACCGCTGACACGGCCGACGTGCTCTCGATCGCGGCGATCGGCGCTGGCGGCGCGACCACCAGTGGTCGCGCCGGAGCCGCGGTCTCGACACCAACGGTCCGAGCCACCGGCGGGACCACCTCGGGCCTGCCCCTGGTGCCGGTCGCGAACACCGCCGCCGCGATCCCCAGCACGGCCAGCGAGCCTACCGCGGCGCGCCGCCGCGCGCGCGTCCGGCGCCGGCGGTGAACGCGCGCGAGCTGCGCCTCGAGGTCGTCGTGCGGTCCCGCGTCGACACGTGCCCCGAGCCGTCGCGCTTGTTCGATCCACTTATCCATGATCCACCTCCATCCGCAGCGCAATCTCTGCGGCGGTGATCCAGCGCTTCGCGGTCGCGAGCGAGCAATCGCACGCCTCGGCAACCGCCGCGAGCTCGAGCTCCTCGACGTGGCGGAGCGTCCAGGCGAGTCGCTGGCGGACCGGCAGCCGATCGAGCGCGCGGTACAGCTCGCGCACCAGCGCTCGCTCCTCGGGCGACGCGGCGCTGTCTGCCAGCTGCGTGTAGTCGTGGTCGCCGCCGACGCCGAGCCAGATCCGCACCCGCCGGCCCCGCAGGCGCCGGCGCGCCAGCCGCGCCGTGATCACCGCCAGCCAGCCGCGCAGCGCCGCCGGCTCCCGCAGGTCCCCGAGTCGGTCGAGCACGCGCAAGAAGACATCCTGCACCAGGTCATCGACCTCGCCGGGGCGGCCCAGCACGCGCAGCGCCACGCTGGCGACGAACCTCGCGTGGGCGCGGAACACCGCGTCGAACGTGAGCGGCCCGGGCGCCGGCGGTTCGGACGCGGGCCCGCCCTCGATCAACCGCAGATGCCTGGAGCCAAGCGGAGCCATGAGATAGGTCGGGCAGGTCCTGGACTACAGAGCCACGTCGCGGGCAGAACGGCTCACGGATTCGACGCCGCGGGCGCTGGCGACACCAGATAGGCCTTGGTCCCAGCGGCCCAGAAGTCGATGGGGGCATTCGCCAGCACATCCGCGCGCCCGTCGCCCGTCAGGTCGCCGACCGCGATCCGCGATCCGACCATCTGCGGGCCCACGCAGTTGTGCTCGCCGCTGTTGTTGCAGGTCACGCGCACGTCGTGGCCGATGTAGGCCGTGGTCTCGACCCCGATCTCCACGGCTTGGGCCAGCCGCGTACCGTGACCTGGGATCACGAGCACCGCACCCTTCCGTTCGCTGCGGCCCGGATCGCCCATGACGAGATCGAGATGCCCATCGCCATCGACGTCGCCGCTGGCGAGCAGGCTGCCAATGCTGCCAGCGCTGGTGGTCAGCGTCGCATCCGCGGCGGTCACGTCGACCTGGGCGGGCCAGCCGCCCGCGCGTCCGTAGAACACGCTGTGCATGTCGGTGGCCGAGTTTTCACCGACCACGATCGAGTTAATCCGGCAACTGAACAGAGAGAAGTCGTCGAAGCCGTCGCCGTCGAGATCTCCCAGCGCGGCCGAGGAGTCGGAGTAGCACAGGTCGGTGCCCACGAAGGTGGTCCCGCCGAGCTCGGGCAACACCTTGGTTCCCGCGAGGCGTACCGCGCTGCCGTGCACGAGCTGCACGTCGGCACGGAGCGACGAGCCGTTCGTGAGCCGGGTCGAGACCACGAAGTCTCCGTACCCGTCACCATCGACATCTCCGAGCTCCGCCACTCGATCGAACCCATCGGCCGAGACCGCGTCGGCGGCTGGCTTGATCACGGCATCGGCCGCGGTGAGGTCGATCGTGCCTGCGAACCGGTCGCTGCGCCCGTAGAACACATCGATCTGCATGGGGTCCACTTCGTAGGCACCCCTCCGGTCCAGGATCGCGAAGTCGTCCCTGCCGTCGCCGTCGACATCACCCAGCCTGCCAAACCGCAGGCTACTGCCGGTGCACAGCTCCGGGTCGCGAAACGTCACGCCGATCTGCGCCAGCGGGACGTCACCCGCCAGGCGGGTCGTGCTGCCGTAGATCAGGTACGCCCCCTTGTGCTGGCCGTCGCGCGGCGCGGTGTCCTTGTAGCCATCACAGGCCGTGCCAGACGTCTTGCTGACCAGCAGGTCGGCCAGGCCATCGCCGTCCACGTCGCCCACACCAGCGACATCGTAGGTAGCGTCGAACACCGGGCTGTCGGCGTCTTCGACCAGCCGTGGCAACGCTGCGGCGTCGACGGAACCAGTGACCGACGCGCCACCGTACAGCACGCGAACACTCGACTGGTAAAACCCGTCCTGGTTCCGGAACGTCCCGATCATGATCACGTCATCGATATGGTCGCCATCGAGATCGCCGACCACCTTTACACTGGTGACGCCTTGCCCGGTGTTCCCGATCGCGGCAACCGCCGCGGACTCGATCGACACCGCGTGGTCGAGCGATTGCAGCGCAAAAACTTCTTCGTCTCCGCAGCCGGCTACCGAGCCGATCAACGTGGTGGCAAGCGCGATCGTGCGCGCCGAGCCCAGGACTGTCATGCGGCCTCCCTTGTACATGTGGCGATGGAGAGGCCGGTGGCACGCCGAACGGCTCACCCGACCGAGACTGACACAGCAGGTCACGGAGATCAGTCGGGCGGGGATCTCGCCGGCAGGCTTGCTGCCAGCACGCTCGTTTGCAGCAAATGCCGCCGCCGCTCTTGATCTCGGAATGATCGCCGCGTCCGACCGCGGTGATTTGCTGCACTCCGGATCCGGCCCCCACGCATGGGCGCCGCGTTCACGTGGATATCCGTGTGGTGTAGCAGGCGACATGTTCGTCGAACCGCACCGGGCGCCGCCCCATCGCTCGCCCGGTGTTCATAGGAGTTGACATCCACAGGCGAGGAGTCGCCCCATAGGGCGTCTTTTCCGTTTGTGAGCGCAGCCAGTTCGCCGACCCGGCGAGCGCGTTCGCGGGAGGGATGGCGACGACGGTGCAACTCTTCCACTGGAGGTTCGAACATGGCTAGACGAATCATCTCCCGGCGTGAGTTTCTGCAGGATTCCAGCGCTGGTATCGCCGGCGCCGTGGTGTTGTCGGCGTGCGCGGGCGACCGCGGCGCCCAGGACCGCGTCGTCTCCGAGCTGACCGACGTGAGGCCCGACTTCGGGGTCTCGGTGTTTGCGTTCCCGCTGTCCCAGGTGACGCTGCTGGACGGTCCGTTCAAGGCGAACATGGGCCGGACGATGGCGTACCTGTCGTTCGTCGACCCCGATCGGTTGCTCCACACCTTCCGGCTGAACGTGGGGTTGTCGTCGTCGGCCACGCCGTGCGGCGGCTGGGAAACGCCCACGACCGAGCTTCGCGGGCACAGCATGGGCCACCTGCTGTCCGGGCTCGCACAGGCCCACGCCAACACGGGTGATGCGGCGTTGAAGGCCAAGGGCGACTACCTCGTCGGCGAGCTCGCCAAGTGCCAGGCGCGCGCGAGCGCGGCGGGGTTCAACGCCGGTTACCTCTCGGCCTATCCGGAGAGCTTCTTCGACCGGCTCGAGGCGCTGCAGGCGGTGTGGGCGCCGTACTATACACTGCACAAGATCATGGCTGGCTTGCTCGACCAGTACCTGCTGGCCGGCAATCAGCAGGCGCTCGGCGTGCTCACGGCGCAGGCCGGGTGGGTGAACTTTCGGACCGGCCGCCTGACCCAGAGCGCGATGCAGAACGTGCTCAAGACCGAGTTCGGCGGGATGAACGAGGTGCTCGTCAATCTGTATCAGATCACCGGTGATCCGAGTCATCTGGCGACCGCGCAGCGCTTCGATCACGCGCAGATCTTCGATCCGCTCGCCGCCGGCGAGGATCGCCTCGCCGGATTCCATGCCAACACGCAGATCCCCAAGATCCTGGGCGCGATCCGCGAGTATCACCAGACCAGGGCGGTGCGCTACCGCACCATCGCGCAGAACTTCTGGGACATCGTCCTGGCGCATCACACCTACTGCATCGGCGGCAATAGCAACGGCGAGTACTTCCAGACCCCGGATTCGATCGCCGGACAGCTGAGCGACACGACCTGCGAGGTCTGCAATACGTACAACATGCTGAAGCTGACGCGACAGCTGTTCTTTACCGATCCTTCACAGTCGCGATACATGGACTACTACGAGCGCGGGCTGTTCAACCAGATCCTGGGCGAGCAAGATCCGCAGTCCGCGCATGGCTTCGTCACGTATTACACGCCGCTGCGTCCGGGTGGCATCAAGACCTACGCGGACGACTACAACAACTTCACCTGCGATCACGGGTCGGGCATGGAGAGCCAGACCAAGTTCGCCGACAGCATCTACTTCCGCTCGGTGGACACGCTGTATGTGAACCTGTTCATCGCCTCGGTGGTGAGCTGGCCCGAGAAGGGGATCACCGTCCGGCAGGACACCCAGTACCCGGAGCAGCTGACCACCAAGCTCACGATCACGGCCGCCGGGGCCGTCGTCCCGGTGGCCCTGGTGATCAAGCTCCGCGTGCCGTACTGGGTGCAGCCGGGCTGGCGGCTCGCGATCAACGGCGCGGCGCAGACCGTCACGGCGGTCCCGGGCGCCTACGTCACGCTCGATCGAGCGTGGAACAACGGCGACGTGATCGACGTGACGATGCCGGCCGCGATCGCGCTCGATCGGACCCCGGACTCCGCGACGGTGCAATCGGCGCGATATGGCGGCATCGTCCTTGCCGGCGCCTACGGGACCACCCAGCTCACCAGCCTCCCCACGCTGTCCGCTTCGTCGATCCAGGCCAGTCCGACACCGCTGGTGTTCACCGCGCAGGCGAGCGGCGCGCAGGTCCAGCTCATTCCGTTCTACCGGATGCACCACCAGCGCTACACGGTGTACTGGAGCACGCCGGCAGCGCCGGCCCCCGAGGTGGTCGCGTGGTATCGGTTCGACGAGTCCGCTGGCAGCTCGGCCGCCGACTCGTCCGGAAACGCGGCGGGCGGTCCGGCGGCGCTGGTCGGGGGCGTGAGCTTCGCGGTGGGCAGGACGGGCAACGCGCTCCGGCTCGACGGCACCTCCGGGTACGCGAGGCTGCCCTCGGGGCTACTCGGCAACGTGCAGGACTTCACCGTCGCGGTCTGGGTGAACCTCGTGGCGAGCACGCAGTGGTCGCGGATCTTCGACTTCGGATCCGGAACGGGCTCCTACATGTTCCTGACCCCGCGGAGCAGCGCGGGCGGTCTCCGGTTCGCGATCACCACGGGGGGCGCCGGGGCCGAACAGACGATCAACGCCTCGAGTCCGCTGGCCACCGGTGCGTGGACCCATGTGGTGGTGACGGGCACGGGCGGCACCGCGATCCTGTACGTGAACGGCGCGGAGGTGGGGCGATCATCGATTGCGTTGACGCCATCGTCGCTGGGCGGGACCGCGGGGACCTTCCTTGGCAAGTCGCAATACGCCGGCGATCCGTTCCTGAACGGACAGATCGACGAGCTCCGTCTCCTGAGCCGCGCGCTGAGCGCCGCCGAGGTGCGCTCGTTGTTTCAGACCCCATAGCGGCGGTCTGATCAAGCGGGCAGGCCGCGTGATCAGACCGCCGCGGTGGTCAGCGTGGTGCCGCCCGTGCGATGCTCGGAAACGGCGCGAACCGCGCGCCGTCTCTCGAGGAGTTTCATGAAGCGCAGACGGTTTCTCCAGGGCGCAACGATCGTGTCGGGCATGGCGTTGACCGCGAACGGGTTCGCCGCGAAGTCGCCGGCCCCCTCAGGCGGCGGTGGGGGCACCGTGCCACGGGTCTGCTCCACGTGGGATTTCGGCGTCGCCGCGAATCAGGCCGCCTGGAAGGTGCTGGCCGGCGGCGGTCGCGCGCTGGACGCGGTGGAGCAGGGCGTGCGCGTTCCAGAGGCCGATCTGCGCAACCACAGCGTCGGCCGCGCGGGGTACCCGGATCGCGACGGCAAGGTCACGCTCGACGCCAGCATCATGGACGAGTACGGCAATTGCGGCGCGGTGGCCGCGATCGAACATATCGCGCACCCGATCTCGGTGGCTCGCCGGGTCATGGAGCGCACGCCGCACGTGCTGCTGGTCGGCGACGGCGCGCTGCAGTTCGCGCGGGAGCAGGGGTTCCCGCGCGAAGATCTGCTGACGCCCGAATCCGCAGCGGCCTGGCATGCGTGGTTGAAGTCAGCGAACTACAAGCCGGTGGCGAACGCCGAAATCAAAACCTACAACGCCGGCCCGGGCGGCAAGCCCGGCGACGCATCCAATCACGACACCATCGGCATGCTCGCGATCGACGTCAAAGGCAACCTGTCCGGCGCATGCACCACGAGCGGTATGGCGTGGAAGCTGCACGGCCGTGTCGGCGACAGTCCCATCATCGGTGCGGGCCTGTACGTCGACAACGAGGTCGGCGGCGCCACCTCGACGGGCGTTGGCGAGGAAGTGATCCGCAACGTGGGCAGCTTCCTCGTCGTGGAGCTCATGCGCCAGGGGCGCTCACCGGAAGACGCCTGTCGCGAGGCGGTGGAACGCATCCTGCGCCGCAAGCCGCAGACCAAGGACCTGCAGGTAGGCTTTCTGGCGATCGACAAGACGGGCAACGTCGGTGCGTGGGCGATCCAGAAGGGCTTCTCGTACGCGATTTGCGACGCGGCGAAGCAGGACGCGCTCATCCCCGGCAAGAGCACCTACTGATCGTGGCGCTGCTGGAAGTCGCCGCGAGCTCGGCCGCATCTGCGTTCGCCGCCCAGGCGGGTGGCGCGGGGCGCGTCGAGCTGTGCGCCAGCCTCGACGAAGGCGGCGTGACGCCGTCGCACGGCACGATCGTGCTCGCGCGCGCGGGACTGACGATTCCACTCTACGCGTTGATCCGTCCGCGTTCCGGAGACTTCGTGTACTCGGATTCGGAGCTCGCGGCGATGCGGGGCGACATCGCCCACTGTCGGTCGCTGGGCTGCGACGGCGTCGTGGTGGGTGCACTGACGCCGGATGGCGAGGTAGATCGCGACGCATGCGCAGGTTTGCTCGAGGCGGCCCGCGGCATGGGCGTGACCTTCCACCGCGCGTTCGACCTGGCCGCGGACCACGCCGCGACCCTGGAGGTGCTGATCGCGCTCGGCTTCGATCGCGTGCTGACGTCGGGGGGCATGCCAAGCGCCATGGCGGGCGCGCCGCTGCTGTCCCGGTTGGTCGCGCAGGCCGGGGGACGCATGATCGTGATGCCGGGCGCGGGGATCGTGCCGGACAACGCCGCCGCATTGCGCGACGTGACCGGGGCGCGCGAATTCCATGCCTCGGCCAAGCGCCGCCTGCCATCGGCGATGCGCCGCACCCCGGCGGATCCGCTGGGCATGGGCGCGGGCGAGACCCGTGCCGACGTGGACACCGTCCGGGCGCTGGTCGCCGCCATCGCCTGACCGGCGTGGGCCGCGCAGCGCACGGAGCCCGCGCCCTGGCGCTGGACCTGCGCCGTGCGCGGCGACATCATCTACACGCCGTACGTCAACGCCGCCGGCGTGCAGACGGCGGCCTGCTTCCCGGTCTCGTTCCGGGTCGTGCTCAAGAGCTCGTAGCTATTGGTGGGGGCGGGAAGCGACGATAGAGAGGAGAATTTCACCGGAGCTGTGTGCGATCGCAGTTGGATCTGGCGGCGCGCGTCGCCACACCTGCGCAGGGCTGCTCGTGTTGGCAGAATCCTGCGTTTGATTCCCGCTATCGAGGAGGACTCCAGTGAAAAAATCAGGTGTTGTCGCGCTTGCCTTCGTCATGACGCTGTTCCTCGGCTTCGGTGCACGCACGGCGTCGGCGCTGATCTGCTGTAGCGCCTGCGATGAGAACCCCGATCTCCCACCCTGCCGGCACGGCTGCTCCCCCTCCTGCGTGATAGAGGAGGAACCGATCGTCCCCGACACCGTCGTCGAGGATGACGCGGACCAGGTGTGCTACGCGGTGACCGCCGGCGACGCCGTCACGGTCGCGTCGAACTGACCCTTGGATCCTGGGCAGGACGGACCGCTGTGCGGCCCAGGGTAAGATTCCCTGGACTGCTCACTCGCGTCGGGGGGGGCTTTTCCGCCCCGCCCCATCCAGTTCCACTCTTCCACGACCTCGGGGTCGGCTGATCGGACCCACCAGGGGACCGCGACAGCCAGCCCGGCGTGCCTTCCGGACCTGCGAAATCGTCTCCGCAACGAAATGTTGCATGCCAGGTCGACGTCACTCGGCTATATGGCTCTGTGTATCCACGAGCTCAGTCGTGGAGCGCATGGGAGGCTTTGATGGGTGGGGGAGAAGGTGCGTGCCAGTGTTGTTCCAGTCATGCTGGCGCGCCGATCGCGCTGCCTCGGCGCGGCATCGCCGAGCGCCGGGCTTGAGCGCCCTGTGACGTCCACCTGGTGACGGACTGCCACCTGCGTCGTCGTCGCTGGCGTGGCGTGATCGACGACGGCTCCACCGCTGGTCCGGAACCGGGCTGCGGTCACGCGCGTCGCGTGCGCTGCGGGGCAGGGCATCACGGATGATCTGGATATCCAATCTCATAGGTTCAAACAATGTGCATACAGGGACATATCGTATGATCGGGAGACGAGTTGTGATTGTGGCCGCCGTGATCGGCGCGACCGCGGGCGCCGCGTGCAGTCGTTCCGGCCGCGAACTGGAGAGCTCGATCGACGCCGCCGACGGCCACGCGGGCGGCGCTGCGGGGACACTCGCGCGCATCGAGCCGATGATGCCGGGGCGCAGGGTCGCCGCGCGCGGGGTTGCGCTGCTGGGGCTCCCGCTGGCGATCCCTACGAGCACCCAGTTCGACATCACGGGCTTTCTCCAGGAAGCCAGCTCCGCCGGACCCGGAGCCGGCGGCACGTTGAGAGTGAACGGTCAGCTGGTCACCGTGCCGGCCAACACGATCGTGATCCTGCCGGCCAACGCGCTCACCTGGCACGAGCTGTTCACGCAGGCGCCCTCGCCGTACGGCCCGTCGCAGACCGGCCTGGCCATGTCCGACGCCCCAGCGCCCCTCACCACCTCGGAGATCCACGTGATCGGCAACCGCGTCGTCACGGCCGCGGGTGGCGACCAGTACATCGCGGGCCTGATCTATCTCGCCCAGCAGGACTTGAACACCGGCGCAGGATTCATCAACTTCATTGACTACGGAACAGGCGAGTTGCGTGTCGGCGGCGCACTCGGCGACGCCAGCACCGGGGCCCGCGTGCGGATCAACGATCCCGCGATCGGCGACATCGGGACCGGTCGGTTCAGCAAGGGCCTGTCGCCGGATCCGCGGTTCACGGTGGACCAGGACAACCCGACGATCATGTCGGCGACCGGGTTCCCGATGTGCCTGCCGCGCACGACGCCGCCCGGCGCCAACGCGGCGGAGACCGATCCGCTGTGCCCACAGGGCAACCGGCCGCTGGATCTGTCCGGGAATTTCCTGATCAGCATCTCGATGCCCGATCCGGCGACGCTGGCGGCGGGACAGCTGCCTGATCCGCGGATCCAGGCACCCCTCGAGGTCGGCGACTACATCAGCTTTGCGGGCACGCTGGTGACCGATCGCGCGGATGCCACCACCGGACCATGGCCCGGGCTCGGCAATACGTATCTCTCGGCGCACACCATCGTGAACAACACGGCGATCTACACGGCGCCGGGCACGGATCCCGCCTACGTGATGATCGACGTCACCCTCGCCGGCACGGGCGGCCTGAACGTACTCGGCGCCGGCGAGGCCGCGGTGCGCACACGGTTCGAAGGCATGACCACAGATCCGAGCCGGAACATCCACCTCTACGGCATCGATCTCGATCCGCTCACCGGCGCCAGCCACGACCGCGACTGGGGCACGATCGGCGTCGATCCGGGCCCACCCAACGGCGCCGTGAAGGGACGCTGGCGGTTCCGTCCGCCGTGCGATCCGTTCGGTAGCGTGCCGGCGCGGCCGGACCGGACCTGCGTGATGAACCAGGAAGGTGTGTTCCTGCCGCCGACCCGGGAGGTCCGGGCCGTTCTCGAGGGGCAGCAGGGCCAGGTCCCCGGCTCGGCGTCGGCCATCACGGCGGCCAACGGGATCTTCTTTGGCCAGTACCACGCGCCGATCCTCGAGTACGTGTTCCCGGAGAACGTGCCGGGCAGCCCGATCGTCGCGAACAACTTCGAGGCGCTGCCGTTCCTGGCCTGTGGTGGAGGACGATCGAGCGCGGGCACGCTCGTCGGGCCGCTCGTGCCGTGGCCCGGTGCGCAGGCGCCGGTGTGCGCGGGGGCGCCCGCCGGCCCCGCGCTCGGGGCGATCGCCGATCAGGTCGTGGCGTCCGGTGCGACGGTCACGCTCCATGCAACCGCGACCGGGTCGCCGCCGCTCAGCTTCGCGTGGACCCAGACCGGCGGACCCACCGTCGCGCTGTCGGATCCCAGCGTCGCCGCGCCGAGCTTCGTCGCACCGGCGGGGCCTGCGACGCTGACGTTCGGAGTCACGGTGACCAACCCCTCCGGTAGCGCCAGCGCGACGGCGACGGTCATCGTCAACGCGACCGGGGCGCCGACCGTGAACCACATCGCGCCCCGTACGGTCGACGCGGGAACGCCGGTAACACTGACGGCGACGTGCAGCGAACCGCACGGCTTGCCGTGCACGTTCGTGTGGACGCAAACGGCAGGCCTGCCGAGCGTGCTCACGCCCGATCCGTTCGCCGGCGCGACGGTCAGGTTCACGGTGGCGCTGCCCGCGGGTGGCGCGCCCACGACCCTGCAGTTCTCGATCATCGCGACCAGTGCGGCGGGTGTGAGCTCACTCCCCGATCTGACCACGGTCACCGTCAACCCGCCGGCGGACGTCGTGGCGATCACCAACGTGGAGTACCGCACGGGCAAGCAGCGCTTGATCGTGTCGGCCACGTCGTCAGTGGTCAGCCCGACCGTCGGTTTGATCTTGCAGCCCTACGTCACCGCCACGGGAGCGACGTTCGATCCGGCCGGCATCGGCAATGCCTTGACCAACACCGGCGGAGGCGTCTACACGATCACGCTGAACGGCGCGCCCGAGCCGGCGGTGCCACCCGCGACCCCGTTGACGGTTCGGTCCACCGCCAAGGGCGTGAGCCCGGCGCACGGCATCGATCGGCTGCGGCAATAGCGGAGACCGGGGGCGAGGGACGAACCGCGAGTGGCGCAGCCCAGCGCCCTGCGCTGAGCCGGGACACCCGCCTAGCGCTGGCGAAAGATCCAGTCGCGGACGGGCGCGATCGTATAGGCAATGCGCCACGTGTTCCGATGTCCGCTTGCGCCAGCAGCCGACTCGCCGCGTGGGATGACGCTACCCTTGCTAAAGGTCACGTAGTTGATCGGATTCGTTTCGGCATCGATCTTCTCGAACGCGGACTGGAACTGCTCCGCGGTCCACGTGCCATCCCATGTGGCACGACTGATCTTAGCGCCCTCCGCTTCGAGAACCGATATGATGGCGTTCTCGCCCGTGTAGGCCTTGTCGTCGTCTTGCGACACGACGATCCATAGCCGCTTGTTCGCCAGCGGCCGCGTCAGCGCAGGATCCCACTGACCGGCCACGAGCAACGACGCAGCGAACAACGCTGGGTACTTGATGTTCATCGCGATCGCCATCATGCAGCCGCCCGACTGACCGGTCGCATAGAGCCGCGTCTTGTCGATGCTGTACTGGGCTGCGAGTGCCGTCACGAGGCGGATCGTGATGTCCATCATGTCCGACGTCTGCGAATCATCGTCGGCGATGATCTCCGCATATTGCGGTGCGACCACGAAGCACGGGTGCTTGCCTTGGTCCTCTGCGCTTGCCCAGATGATCGCGCCCAGGCCCTGCAGCAACGTCGTGCGCGTGACCTCGCTCGTCGCGCCCGCATCGTGCATGAACAGAACGAGTGGATACGCCTTGCTCGGATCGTACCGCCGCGGCACGAACAGGTTGTAGCGAAGCAGCTTGCCAGTCGACGCGTCCTTGTATTCGAGCTGTCGAAACTCGTCGACGATGAGATTGGACGTGCTCGTGGTGGTGCGCGGTTCTCCACTCGCTGCGATCGTCGCACCATCAACCCGCAGCACGGGCTTCGCCTGCGCGACCTTCGCGGCCGCGACTCGATAGACCGTGTCCGCCGTTGATGGCGTGCCTGCCTTCCCCGGGCCGGCTCGGCCATTCGGCGGCCTGCCGTTCGCCCCTGGTGGGCTCGCTCGCTCTGCCAGGCTGGCGCTCGCATCGCTTGGTGACAGCGTGACGACGACGAATCGACCTCGGGTAGCGCGGTCGGCCGGACTTGATGATGCGCTCGTGAAGACGCCCGTGACTGTCCGACCCTCGACCTCGAAGCTGTCGGCGGAGAGGGTGTCGCCCTGGATGGGCTGGTCATATTCCACCGTGACTGCGGTCAGCCTGATACCATCTCCAAAGACCTGCGTGATGGCGGTGGCTCGTGTCGCCCGGCCAACGGCAGCGCGCGCACAGCCGTGGACGCTGATCGAAAGGGCGGCGCCCGCGCCCGCAGCCATGAACAGAAGCTCACGACGCGACTGCATTCGGCGGTTCACGATGCGACCTTAGCACGTCGGAGTTTGCGCCCGAGGGGGCCGCGGCCCCTAGGGTGCGCTGGCTCGAGCGTCTCATACCCGGTCCACGGCGCGGGTTGCCCGCGTACAGGTGGTCCTTCTGTACCTCGATCCACTGACCCAGCGAATCGGTGCTGTCTCGAAAACAGCACTCGCCAGCAGTCCAGAGCTGCTCGATCCGCCGCGGAGCAGCCGCGCCCAGCGGCGCAGTCACCGCAACGCCTCGGCGCCGGTGATGAGATCCAGGAGCTCGGTCGTGACCTGGTCCTGGCGACCGCGATGCTCGGCCTGCTCGAGCTGGACGAGCTTGCGTTCGATGTTGTCTTTCGCCGCCGACATCGTCTGCATGCGGGCGGAGTTCTCGGCGACGAGGGACTCCATCGCCATGCGGATCAGGTCGGCCAGGACGAACTCGGCCATGAGCCGCTGGACCAGCGTACGCGGCTCGAGATGATGGAGCGGTGGACAGGCCGCGGACGTGGCGTGCGCCGCGCACTCGACCGGCAGGAGGCGCTCACACACGATGGTGGGGGGGCCGATCGCGTCGCCATGTCCGTAGATGGCATCGGCGCGCTCGAGGCCGTCGCGATCGATGCGCGTGTACAGCTCGCTGGACACCCGTCGTGCCACGTCGATCACGCCGGATGGATGGGACGCCGCGGCGAAGCTCGCGACGACCTCGAGCCCGCGCTCGGCCGCGAGCGCGGCACCACGCGAGCCCACCACGATGAGCGGGCGGCGCGGCCGATCGCTCGCCCGATCGATCAAGTGGTCGTTGAACGCGCCGGCGAAGCCGTGCTCGGTGCAGAACACGACGACGAGCCCGGTGCCGCCCGCGAGCGGTGGCGATTCGCCGGGGACGAGCGAGCGCGCGGAAGCCAGCGCACCGGCGATCGCGGCGGCGCACCTGCGGGACGCGCGGACGGCGTCGAGCGCCTGCCGCATGCGGACCGCGGCGAGTGCACGCATGGCGCCGACGACTTCGTCGAGGTCGCGGATGTTGGCGACCCGGGCCCGGAGCTCGGCGAGCCGCGCCATCAGGTGCCCTTGGCCGCGGCGAACGGCGCACACGCGTCGCGCAGCACCGCGGTGAGCGCCGCGCGGGCGTCGGGCGTCAGCTCGCCGGTCTGCTCGATCGCGGCGAGCACGTCGGGGGCTCGGTCGCGCAGCAGATCGCGGACCGCGGCGCGGCAGTCGTCGATTCGCTCGACAGGCACCGCATCGAGGATGCCATCGTCGAGCGCGATCAGCAGCGCGACTTGCTGTGCGAGCGCGAGCGGCGCGCGCTCCGGCTGGCGCAGCACCGCACGGATCCGCCGGCCGTGCTCGATCGTGCGGCGCGTGCGGTCATCGAGCGCGACCCCGAACTTGGTGAACATCTCGAGCTCGATGAACTGCGCGTAGCGCAGCCGGAAACTCTCCGAGAGCCCCTTCATCGCAGGAGCCTGGGTCTTGCCGCCGACGCGCGACACACTCTTGCCGACGTGGACCGCGGGCTTCTGGCCCTCGTAGAACAGCTTCGGATCGAGGTAGATCTGGCCGTCTGTGATCGACACCAGGTTGGTCGGGATATAGGCCGACAGATTGCCTTCTTCCGTCTCGGCGATCGGCAGCGCGGTCAACGAGCCGCCGCCGCGCGCCGCCGACAGCTTGGCCGCGCGCTCGAGCAGCCGCGCGTGCAAGTAGAACACATCGCCGGGGTAGGCCTCGCGGCCCGGCGGATCGCGGAGCAGCAGCGACAGCTGGCGGTACACGATCGCATGACGCGTGAGGTCGTCGATCACGAGCAGCGCGTCGCGGCCGCGGTCGCGGAAGTACTCGGCGATCGTGCATGCGGCGTAGGGTGCGATCCACTGCGCACCCGGCGGACCTTCGGCTGCGCCGACGACGAACACGCAGCGCTCGGGCGCTCCATGAGCGCGGACCGCGTCGATGACGTCGCGCACGGTCGACGATCGCTGGCCGACGGCGGCGTAGACACAGATCACGTCGCTGTCGCGCTGGCGGATCATCGCGTCGACCGCGATCGCCGTCTTGCCCGTCTTGCGATCGCCGATGATCAGCTCGCGCTGGCCGCGGCCGATCGGGATCATCGCATCGATCGCGGTGATCCCGGTCAGCAGGGGCCGCCGCACGAAATCGCGGTCGACGATCGACGGCGCCGGCCGCTCGATCGGATCGCGGCGCTCGCCGACGATCGCGGCGCCACCATCGAGCGGGTTGCCCACGGCATCCACCACGCGACCGAGCAGCGCCTCGCCGACCGGCACCCGGGCGATCTCGCCGGTCCCGACCACGCGCTGGCCCGCGGCGAGGCCGTTCTGGGAGCCGAGTAGCACACAGCCGATCGTCTCGGCATCGAGCTCGATCGCGACGCCGAACACACCGGTGTCGAACACGAGCAGCTCGTCGAGTCGGCTGTCCGGCAGCCCGGAGACCACCGCGATGCCATCGCCGATGCGCTCGATCCGGCCGAGGTGGGTGATCCGCGGCGCGAGCGCGACGCGCCGCGCGCAACCCCGCGCGCTCGGCAACCACTGCGCGAGATCGTCACGCAGCGACATCATGGTCGAGCTCCTTGCGAGCACGGTCGAGCGCATCGCGCCACGACAGGGTGATCACGGTGCTCGGAAACCGCAGCTCGGCGCCGGCGATCAGCTGGTCATCGAACACGAACGCGACGTGTGCGTCGACCCCGAGTCGCTCGGCCATGCGCGCCCGGAGCCGCGCCTCGGCATCGGCACCGAGCGTCGGGGCGGTCGCGATCTCGAGCGTGTGGCCGTCGGCTACCTGGACGCGAAGGCGACCGAGCTCGGGGGCCGACAGCGCGCCGAGCTGGTCGGCCAAGCCCCCGACCAGCGCCTCGGTGACCACCGCAGACGCGGATCCGCGAAGGATCGTCGCCGCGAGCTCGATCGCGAGCTCGACGGCATGATGCCGCAACTCCGCGGTCGCGGCGGCGCGTTCGCTGGTGAGCGCATCGCGCGCCGCCGCACCGATCGCCTCGGCCTCGGCTCGGCTGGCGGCGACTGCCCGCAGGCGGAGGTCCTCGAGCTCCACACGTGCTGCCGCGAGCAGCCGCTCGTGCTCGGCGGGCCACGCCGCGCGCTCGATCGTCAGCTGCTTGCGTTCGTCATCGGCGCGCGCGACCGCGGCCTCCGCCTCGGCCATCACTTTCTCGGTCTGCTCCTTGCGGCGTGCGATCGCGCGCGCCACCGGACGATAGAGGAAGCGCCGGAGCAGCACGACCAGCACGAGGAAGTTGATCGCCTGCAGTGCAAATGTCCACCCGTCGATCCGCATGATCACCCCGCGTATGGGTTCGCGTAGATAAGGAGCAGCGCGACGACCAGGCAGTAGATCGCCATGGTCTCGATCATCGCGAGCCCGACAAACAGCGTTCGCGACAGCGTGTTGGCCGCCTCGGGTTGTCGCGCGATGGCCTCCATCGCCGACGCGAGCGCGCGCCCTTCGGCGAGCGCCGGTCCGATGGCGCCAAACGATACGGCGACGGTCGCGCCGGCAATGCTGAGCTCCTGGATCGTCATGTTAGCCTCTGTTTCTCGGTGGTCTCGACAGCCGCGCCGATGAACACGGTCGCGAGGATGGTGAAGATGTAGGCCTGGACGATGCCGATCACGATCGCGAGCGCCATCAGCGGGAGCGGGACGATCAAGCCAGCGAGCGTCAGCACGACGGCGATCACGATCTCGTGGCTCATGATGTTGCCGAACAGGCGAACCATCAACGAGAACGTCCGGGTGATCTCGCCGAGCAAGTTGAGCGGCAGTAGCAGCACGCTCGGCCGCGCGAAGCTGGCGAGATACTTGCGGACGCCGTGGGCGGCGATTCCGAACACATGCACCGACAAGAACACGATGACCGCGAGCGCGGCGTCGGTTTCGAGATGGGCAGTTGGCGGCGACACGCCGGGCACCATCGCGGACAGGTTCGAGATCGCGATGAACACGAACAGGGTGCCGAGCAGCGGAACATACGGGCGGGGTTCGCGCTGCACGACCTCGCGGGTCTGGCTGCCGATCGTCTCGACGATGAACTCGAGCGCGGCCTGCCAGCCGCCGGCGGCGACCTGGGGCCTGCGGGTACCGAACCAGGCCGCCACGACGATCACCGTCATGATCGCCCAGGTCGTCACGACCACGCTCGTGATCGGGACCGGTCCGAGATGGAACAGAGTATGGGTCGCGAGCGGATGCATCACGCGACCTCGCTGCCGCGCCGCACGACGAGCAGTCGTGCCGCGACGAACCCGATGAGCGAGGCGATCACGAGCGGGCCGCCGATCCGCACGACCACCACGAGGATCGCGCCAGACCCGGCGAGTCGCGCGGCGTACCACGCAAGCGCGCCACGCGTGCCGGCCAGATACGCCCGGACCGTCCATCGCAACGCGGCAAAATGGGCGACGCCGAGCGCGAATCCAGCGAGCGTAAACGCGAGGATCAGGACGGCCGTCATCGCGTGTGCACCTTTCGCCAGGCGAGCCAGCATCCGGCGCCGAGCCCGACGACCGACAGCGCGGCCGCGAACACCACGCCGGTGCCAGCCCGGTGATCGAGCCAGCGCCCGAGGAACACCCCGGCGACCATCGGCACGGTGATCAGCCAGCCGAGCGTGCCGACCCACGCGAGGTTATGGGCGAGCGAGCGCTCACCCTCATGCTTGGCCAGCTCGCGGCGGCGCCGCCACTGGCGCACCTTGCCCGCCAGCTCGTCATCCTCATCGAGACCCATCGCTCACCTCCTCCCGGATCACGGAGTACCTCCGCTCGCCGCGCACGTAATCGCTGATCCGCTGGATCGCGGCGAGCTCGATCCGCGCCGCGCCGGCCCGCGCTGCCAGCTCGGTCATCGCCTGGCGACGGAATCGCGCGAGCACTTCGCGCTCGAGCTGCTCGAGGTCGTCGCCCGTGATCGCTTCGCGCGTCGCGACGTCCACGGTCTCGGCATCCACCGTGAGGACGCCGCCGGCCACCGCGACATGGTGCTCACGCGCCGCTTGGTCCCGCCATGTGATGACCGAGATCGCGAGCAGGGTGACCAGGTGCCCGTGATGCGGCTGGATCCCGAAGGCGCCGGTCGCGTCTTCCGCGCGCACATGGCGCACATCGTCGGCCTCGACCGCGATCGCGAGCGGTGTCGTGACGCGCAGCTTCACGCGGCCCTCCGCTGTGCCTGTTCCTTCGCGCGCGCATCCGCGAAGGTGCCGACCATGTAGAACGAGCTCTCGGCCCAGTCCTCGCCTTCGCCGTCGAGGATCGCGCGACAGCCGGCAAGCGTGTCGGCGATCGCGACCGAGCGCCCGGGCTGCCCGGTGAACGCGCTGGTCACGGCGAACGGCTGGGTGAGAAACCGGATCAGCCTGCGCGCGCGGTGCACCAGCGCTCGATCCGCGGCCGACAGCTCCTCGATCCCGAGCAGTGCGATGATCTCCTGGAGCTCGCGATGGTGGGCCAGGGCGCCGCGCACTCGCTGCGCGGTGTCGTAATGGTCCTGGCCGACGATCCGCGGATCGAGCAAGACCGACGTCGATGCCAGCGGATCGATCGCCGGATAAAGGCCCTCCGAGGCCATGTCGCGCGACAGCACGATCGACGCCTCGAGGTGCGTGAAGATCTGCGCGACGGCGGGATCGGTGAAGTCGTCGGCCGGGACGTAGACCGCCTGGATCGACGTGATCGCCGCCGAGCGCACGCTCGCGATCCGCTGTTCGAGCTCTGCGACCTCGGTCGCGAGCGTGGGCTGGTAGCCGACGCGCGATGGCAAGCGCCCGAGCAACCCGGACACCTCGGCGCCGGCCTGGACGAACCGAAATACGTTGTCCATCAGCAACAGGACGTCGCGCTGCTCATGATCGCGAAAGTACTCCGCGATTGCGAGCGCGGTCAGCGGGACGCGCCAGCGTGCCCCCGGCGGTTCGTTCATCTGACCGAACACGAGCGCGGTGCGCGCGAGGACTCCGGAACCGCGTAGCTCCTCCAGCAACTCGTGGCCCTCCCGCGAGCGCTCGCCGATCCCGGCGAACACCGAGATCCCTGCGTATGCCTCGACGGTCTGGCGAATCAGCTCCATGATGAGCACGGTCTTGCCGACGCCGGCGCCACCGAACATCGCGGCTTTGCCGCCCTTGACCAGGGGGGCGACGAGGTCGATCACCTTGATGCCGGTCAGGAACAGCGAGCGTGCGTCCTGCTGCGCGTCGAGCGCCGGCGCTGACCGATGCATCGGCCAGCGCGGCACGTCGGTCGCAAATGCCGGTCCATGGTCGGTCGGCTCGCCCACGACATCGACCAGACGCCCGAGCACCGAGTCACCGACCGGGATCCCGATCGGCGCGCCGGTCGCGCACACCGGGGTGCCACGGCGCAGCCCGGTCGTCGCGTGTAGCGCCACGGCCCGCACGGTGGTTGTATCGAGGTGCTGCTGGACCTCGGCGGTGAGGCGGTGCGGCCCGTCCCACAGGATCTCGATGGCGGTATCGAGCGCAGGTAGCGCACCTTCGGTGAAGGTCACGTCGATCACCGAGCTGCGAACCGCGAGCACGTTGCCGGTCGTCGCCATCAGCGCTGGCCCAGAGGGGATCTCGACAAGCGTCATGACCGGCAACGGAAGCAAACGCGGGTCCACCTTCCGGGAGATCCGCGATCGCGGTGTGCTCGCCGCAGCGCCAACCCTGCGGCGGTGGCACGCGCAGATCTTGCGTCGCGCGCAATGACGCCTGCACGAATTGCGGCGACCCCGTCACAGGCGGACCCCACGTCACTCGCAGCGCCCACGTCACGAGGAACCACCTCGCGAGGAAATCTCCAGACGCGCTGTAACGTCATCGGCCGGCCGTTCGTGCATGCCACACCGCCATAACCAGGTCACCGACATGCTGCTCGGATGTCGTGACGCTGGGTATTCCAACGTCGGCCAACGCCGGGACGTCGTGGCTCGCTGGAACCGTCGCCGGCAGGTCCCACGCCGCGACACGAAGACAGCCATAAGGCGCAATCGCCGCGACCCGCTCGATGCGCGGCCCGCAACAATTCGCGGCGCGAATCCGACCCACAACCAGACAATTTCGGCGTTCCATCATCGCCTTCCTTGCGAGCGGACAACCTGCAAGGCTCCTATCAAATATCACATCAGAAGAAACGAGAGCAACGCAACATGTCCAAGTATGCTGCTATTCCATCACTCCTATGTCTACTCGGAGCAGAGGCCTGCATGTCGGGCGTCGACGATCCTGCCGCAGGAACTGAGCAAGCCGGCTCCGAAGCTCAGCTGAACGCCTCCCCGGGTGCCGACTCCATCACGTACATCGACGTCAGTCACGGCGTCGCTCTCCCATCGCGACCAGTCGACGCTGTCACGACACGAGACCGCTCAGCGCTCACGGACGCGACGATCCCGGAGGTGTTCGCGATCCATAATGCGCTCTCGGTCCCGCTCAGTGTCTTTAACAGTTTCACGTTGCAAGGGATGCCTTCGGTCTTATTGCCATCTTCGATCCCGGCGGCCTCGGAGCCGGTGTTCGGTGTGCTCGTGCCCATTGCCGTCAGCTGGAGCCAGGTGATGTCGTACACGACCAATCTGAGCTCTCCGGTGGGAGACGCAAAGGCATGCAGCTGGTTGCTCGCCGTTACGTTTAATGGCTCTTGCACAGGCACGGTGTCCGCCGCGGCGCTTGGCCTGCAAGGGGCCATATGTAGCTTCGATCCCAGTAGATCGTTCATCGATCCGGCCACGTGCCAGACACAGGTTGTCTGGACGATTCAATGACAATGGTGCAGGACTGGCCCTGACATCCGCGTAACAAACTGGGCAGTGACGAGGAAACGATCAGCGCGCTCAGAGAAGATGGGTTGACACTGTCGAATGAGGAAAAGATCACCAAGGACAGCGCTGTCGGAATGGCCTGGCTCGCGCTCGTATCTGCAATGTTGAACAGGGCGGCTCGCTTTTTCATTCTGAGCCTGAAGCGAGACGGAGGCGGCCATTCGGTCGGGTTCGTGCGAAAGTGGGCGGTCTTCGGGAGAACCACGACGATATATTTCTTTGATCCCAATTTTGGCGAAGTCCAGGTGAGTGACCGTGATGGCCTTGTCGCTGTCCTGTGCGCTATCGACGATGGAACGCTCTACCGCAACCGCTACGATCGGCACATCTTGTTTCCATTCGGGTAGTGATTCCTCGCCTACGGCCAAGTGACAATGGCTCAGGTGTCGAGCAAGGCCGCAGCGACTTTGTTCGACAACTCTTCAGTGACCCGCGTCGGCCTTGAAGTTCTTGGGCGGCTTGCCGAGCGCGAACACGAGCGGGATCGAGCAGGCGATGAGAACGCTGGTCGCCCAGAAGCAATCGCCAAACGAGATCACGGCGGCTTGCACGGACACGCCGCCATCCAGCAGCTTGTGGGCGGATGCGGTCGCGTCGGGGCCGCTGAACCCGAGCGCGACGAACCTGTGCAGGTACGCGCCGACGCGCGCGAGCACCTGCGGATCGTTGCTCGACAGCTTCTCGACGAGCACGGCGCGATGAAACGCCTCGCGTCGCTCGAGGAGCGTGGACAATAGGGCCACTCCGATCGAGCCGCCAAGCTGGCGGGTGAGGTTGTAGAACCCCGATGCCGCGCTGATATCTTGCTTCGGGATCGGCCCCATCGTCGCCATCGATAGCGGCAAGAACATCAGCGCCGTTCCGACCGAGCGAATCATCAGCGGCCAGTACATGGACGCCTCGCCGGTGCTCGGCGACATGGCGCCGAGTGAGTGCATCGCGGCGATCATCACGAGCATGCCGATGATCACGAGCGCGCGCGGATCGAACCGGCCGAGCAGCTTCGACGCGACCGGCATCATGGCTGCCGAGCACAAGGCGCTCGGCAGCAGGAGCAGCCCGGTCTGCTGCGCGCTGTAGCCGAGGATCGTCTGCGCGAAGATCGGCACCGCGAAGATCGCGCCATAGAGCGCCATGCCGACGACGATCGACAGCATCGACCCTGCCCACAGCGAGCGATAGCGCAGCACGCGCAGGTCGACGATCGGCGCGCTGCTGTGGAGCTGGCGGTGGATGAACAGCACGAGCCCGAGCACCGCGGTCAGGGACAGCGCGACGATGAACATCGAATCGAACCACTGCTCCGACTGGCCTTCCTCGAGCACGGTCTGGAGGCAACCCAGGCCGGTCGCGAGCAGCGCGAGCGCAGTCCAGTCGACCGGCGACTTGGCCTTGCCCGGCTTGTCCGCCGGCAACATCGCGACGCACATCAGGACCGCGGCGATGCCGATCGGCATGTTGATGTAGAAGATCCAGCGCCAGCTGGCGTTCGTCGTGAGGTAACCGCCGAGCGTGGGGCCGATCGTCGGGCCGGCGATCACGATGATGGCGAAGAAGCCCTGCGCCGCCGCCTGCTCGGCCTTCGGAAACGTCTCGAACAGGATCGCCTGCGCCTTCGCGAGCAGGCCGCCGCCCATGAGGCCCTGCAGCACGCGCGCGGCGATCAGCACCGGCAGGTTGGGCGCCAGGCCACACAGCGCCGACGCCACCGTGAAGCCGATCAGCGACCAGACGAAGTAACGCTTCTTGCCGAACCGATAGCCCAGCCACGCGGTCAGCGGCAGGATGATCACGTTCGCGACCGCGTAGCTCGACACCACCCAGCTCACCTGCGTAAGCGTGGCGCCGAACGCGTTCTGCATGTTCGTGAGCGCGACGTTGACGATGCTGGTGTCGACGACCTCGAGCAACGCGCCAAGCGCGACCGCCACGGCGACAGCCCACTTGTTGACGCCCGGCGCAGGCACGTCGTCGATGGCGGCGATCGCGGCGGCCATCACTCGCGGGTATCGACGGTAGCGTCGACGTTCATGCCGGTGCGCAAGGCGAGGTTGTTCGGAACGCCGGTGAGCTTGATGCGCACCGAGACGCGCTGGACGATCTTCGTGAAGTTGCCGCTCGCGTTATCCGGCGGCAGCAGCGTGAAGCGCGAACCGGTGCCGCTCGAGATGCTCTCGACCGTTCCGCGCAGGTCCTCGCCGGAGAACGCGTCGACGTGGATCGTCGCCGGCTGGCCCTCGCGGATCGCCGCGACCTGGGTCTCCTTGTAGTTTGCCGTGACCCACCGAGCATCGGTGACGAGCTGGCCGACGGCCTGTCCGGCGCTGAGCTGCTGGCCGACGTTGATCGACCGCTTCGAGATCGCACCGGCCTGCGGCGCGACGATCTTCGCGTAGCTCAGGTCGAGGGCGGCCAGGTCGCGCATCGCCGAGGCCGCTTTGACGTCGGCCTTGGCCGCATCGGCTTGCGCGCGCGCCTGGCGGACCAGGGTCGGCACGTCGTCGTTCTGGGCGGCGCGCGCGGTCGCCTCCTCGACGCGGCTTCGCGCGGCGACCACCGACGTCTGCAGGGTGGCGATCCGCGCCTTCGCCAGATCGACGTTCGACGTCGCGATCTGGAACTGCGTCTCCGCGTGATCCAGCTCCGCCTTCGTCACCGAGCTCGACGCGAGCAGCGTGCGGTCGCGCTCGACATCCGTCTTTGCCTGCCCGAGCTGGGCTTCCGCCGACGCAAGCTGCGCCCGCCCCTCGAGCAGCTGCGACGCCTCGGTCTTTTCGCCGACCGCCGCACCGGACAGGCTCGCGCGCGCCGCCGACTTGTTGCCCACCGCGTTGCGTTCGGCAAGCGCCGCGGTCGCCTCGGCCGCCTCGGCTTGCGCGCTGGCACGCGCCAGGCTCGCCTCGGCTTGCGCGAGCTTGGCCGCGAGGGTCGCGTCGTCGATCTCGGCCAGCACATCGCCCGCCGCCACGCGCTGGTTCTCGACGAACAGCACCTTCTTCACGACGCCGTCGACCCGCGCCGGCACCAGCACCACATCGGCATCGATCTGCGCGTCGTCCGTCGCCTCGCGACCGTGCCGGAGCACCCAGAACACACCGCCGCCGGCGATCGTCGCCGCGACCGCGAGCACCAGCAACCCCAGGGTTCGCTTGCTCTTGGGACGCGGCTTCGGTGGTTCGAGGATCGCTTCGTCTTCGCTTACTGCCACGGTGAGTTGCATTAGACCACTCGCCGCGATGATTGCAACCAACAGTTGCATTAGATCGGCCGGGGTAGGCGGCGCCGTGCGAATGTGGGCGAACAGATGCCCGTTCCCAGGACCAGGGCGGCCAAGTTCGGTGGCGTCCGCACCGGCGGTCGCAGCGCGCGCGTCGTCGAGCAGGTGCTGACGACCACCGTCGAGCTGCTCGGTGCATCCGGCTACGGCGCGCTCCGCATCGACGAGGTCGCGGCGACCTCCGGCGTCAACAAGACCACGATCTATCGGCGCTGGCCGACCAAGAGTCAGCTCGTGACCGCGGCGTTGCGCCACTACCGCGTGCCCGTGCCGGCGCGCGATACCGGGGATCTCGAGCGCGACGTCACCGAGATGTTCGTCCAGTCGCTGTCGACGGTCGATCTCCGCCTGACGCGTGGCCTCATGCGCATGATCCTGCTCGAACAACACGACCCCGAGCTCGAAGCCATTCGCCTCGAGCTCCGCGAGGGCTCGATCTCCGCCCGCCAAGGTCGCTTCGAGATCGCGGTCGCGCGCGGCGAGCTCCCGCCGCACACCGACGTCACCCTGCTCGTAAGCCTGTTGTTGTCGACGATCTACTCGCGCTTGCTGGGGTTCGTCGAACCGCCTTCGCCCGAGCTGATCTCCGAGATCGTGCGCATCATGATCGCGGGCGCGCGGGTGCGCTGGGCCGAATCGCGATCGCCGCGTAAGCCCCGGCCGCGCCCGAAGCGACGGCCGTGACCGCGGCGCACGCCGCGAAACCTACGCCCGAGCCGTGGCCGCGAATTGGTGCGTCTGGTTTCGTCTAGTTTGCCACCGGGATCGAGCGAAACCTGAGGTTCCCGCGCAACACCGCCTCGCCGCTGTCGAACTCCGTTGTGAGCGCGAACGACACGAGCGGCTCGTTGAAGAACACGTCGGTCGGGAAGCCGTCGGCGTCGAGCGGCAGGTTCCCGAGCTCGAGAAGCGACGGGCCAAACACGAGGGTCGAGAACGGCGCCCCGGACAGACCGTCGAGCTCGCCACTGACCTCTTGTGTCCCGTCTGGCCTGGCAATGAAGTGGTACTGGAGAGACCCGCCGGCGAGCAGCGGCGCGACGGTGCCGGACAGGAGGCCGAGCGTGTCATTGAAGATCTCCACCGCGACCGGGCCCGCGGTGAGCACGAGATCCTTGCCGCCGTCGGACAGGTTCACGCGCTCGGTCGAGGCAAGATCGTGGTAGATTGCGAAGTCGAGCCGCGCGCGTGCGTAGCTGGTGTAGTCGCCGGTGCCGGCGCTGGCGACGACGCCGCCGGCGAGCTCGCGCGGATGCGGGACCACGCCGAAACTGATTGTCTCTTGGCCGTCCGAATCCCGGATCAAGAACTGGAACACGATCGTGTCCGAAACGTTCGCCAGGACCCGAGCCAAGTACGGGTTCAGGCTGCCCAGCAGCGCCGAGACCGGCGTGTACGTGGCTCCGCCATCGGTCGACTTCGCGAGCGTCCAGCCGTCGCGTAGCCACACCGAGGTGATGCCGGGCGGCAGGGTGAGCGTCACCGAGGGCGTGAAGCCGGTGGCGTCGACCGTCTGCGTGCCACCGGGGCCGTCGATCTGGAACTGCCCGGACAGCTGGTAGACGGCACCATCGGAGCCGACCTGCTGCAGCGCGAGCTGAAGTGTTCCAGTCTCGGAGTCGTTGGTGGTCGCGCAGCCCGAGACGAGCGGCGCAGAGCTGGCCGCAGAGATAGCCAATGACAGAGCAACGTACATGAACGGAGAACGCATGACACTCCTTGAACGCAGGGCCGACCGACCCCCGGTCGCCGCACGTGCTGCTCCATGGTAGCGCAGCGGACCCGACGAACGGTCTCGCGGCCGACGAGGATCGAACCGACCACGTCACAATCAGCTGGACCGGCGGACGCGAGCGCTTGTCGCTGACGGGCCATGCACACGCCGAGCGTCAGTTCTGCCCACCGGATGTGGCACCGGCTCATGCGTCCAGCACGGTCGGCGGTTACGATCGCAGTCGAGCTCGCGTTCGAACTGCGCGCGCTGGAGATCGCCATCAGTGAAATGTCGCATCAGGGACCATGTTATGGTCGCTGCGCCGCGTGCTGGGACACGCGATCCATTTGCAAGGGACGTAGGTGTACAAGATGTATAGATGGGTAGTCGTCTGTTTACTCGTGGGCTGTGTCGGCGTCGTTCGAGCCCGGTTCCCGTCCGGCGCCTCACCCGCCAGCGCGCCGAGCACCGCCAGCGCGCCGAGCACCGCCAGCGCGCCGAGCACCGCCAGCACGCCAAGCAATGCCGCCGCGACCACCGCAGTGAATCCCAACGAGTTCACCGCGGCGCCGCAGTCGTTCGTCCTGCGAGGTGATCGTCTCGATCTGAGAGTGGAAGGGAAATGGCAACCGGGGAGCCATCCGCCCAAGAGCTGCGTGTCCCGACCGGCGACCGTGATCCGGGCACACCTTGGAGGCGGCCGTTATGGCGGCATCTCGTATCCCAGCACACTGAGCGCCCAGGATATAGATGCGGAGGGGGCTGATCTGCAGACCCAGGAGATGGATTGCGGTGCTGCGCACAGGATGCGCTCGGATCCAGACCTCGCGAAGCTCAACGTATGCCATGACTTTTGTCTCGCGCTCAAGTGGTTGCCGTCGGCGAGCTGGACCGTGGTGCAGAATGCGCTGGGGGTACCGCTCTATCAGCGACGGACCGTCAGGATGTACACCGATATCACCGTCGGTGAAGTCCCGGCGGTATCGATCACCCAGGGCGAGCTCGCGGAGCACGTGCGGTCGAGCCTCCAGGATCACGAGACTCGCTACAACGACTATGCGACTTCGCATCGCCCCGAGTTGCCGAAGATCAGTGGATTTGGAAATATTGAAGTCGATTCCAAGCTGGCATTCAGCTGGGCGGGGGACCGCTTTAATCTGGGGCATCTGGATGTCAATGTGAAATGGAGTGTTCTGGTCGTCTCGCCGGTCTGGCGCGACAACCGTCGGGTACGGTACAGTCGGGTCTGTCAGGGTGTCGTCGAGATCCGATACGACACTCGGGATAACATCAGCCGGGGTTGGCAGCCCTCATTGGAGATGCCGCGATGCAATCCAGCGAGGTCGCCCGACGATCGCATACAGTGCGATCTTGAGGCCGATTGCCATTGAGTGCAAGCAGTCGGTAGCGCTCGCATGTCATGCGAGCTCGGTGAGGACGGCCAAGACCGACGAGAGCCCAGCCCTGGCTGTTGCGCGTCCGGATGCTGTGAAACCACCAGCGGCCTCGAGGTGCGCCCTCGGCGCGCGGAGCCGCGATCACGTCACGGCGCGCGCAGCAGGTCTTCGATCTCGCGCAGCGTCGTGACGTCGTCGCCGATCATCTCCTTCATGGTCTGGATCCGGCCGGCCACGACCCGGGCGATCTTCTCCTCGATCGTGGCGTCGGCGTAGGTCCAGTAGACCTGGGCGAACCGGCCGTCGCGGTGGCAGCGGCCTTCGATCTGCGCCATCTGGATCGCCGACCATCGCAGATCGTGGATGATCTCCGAGCGCGGGGCATGGTTGTGCTCGCCCTGGTGGAGCGAGATGCCCTCCTCGACCGTGAACAGCACGAGCCGGGCGTCGCCGCGCTGGAACCGCAGCCGCTCGTCCTCGCGCTGGGTCGCTGACAGGCCGCCGTGGATCGCGGCGCAGGCGATCGCGCCGATGCCGGTCTCGAACGCGTCGCGCAGCGCGGTGAGCGTTTCGAGGAACGCGACGGAGATCGCGACCTGGTGGTGATTGTCGAGCAGCTCGCGCGCGAGCTCGACGGTGCCGGCCGCGCGGACCAGCGAGCTCTTCTGGCGCAGGCGCAGGATCGCGGCGAGCGCGGATCGGGGGTCCTTGCCGCGCGGGGCGAGCTCGAGCTCGCGGCGAAACGCTGTCCACGCTTCGTCGTAGAGCGCGCGGGCCTCGGACGACAGCTCGATCGGCAAAAGGATGCGGTTGATGGCGGGCCAGCCGACGAGATCCTCGGGGCGGCGGCGGATGCCGGCGGTGGCGCGCGCAGGGCCGGCCTCGAACAACAGCGCGCGGACCTTCTCGCAGTCGGCCGGATTGCCGCGCCACTCCCATTTGCCGAACGCGCCGCGAATGACGCCGAGCTCCTGGTCGATGCACCACTGCGCGAAGTCCTTCAGGTCCTTGGCGCGCGCGCCGGTCGCCTGCGCGAGCAGCGGCGCGAGGTACGCCAGCTCGAGCGGGTTCTGGCCCGCGGTCGCCGACAGCCACAGGCAGAACCCGGCGCTTGCGACCAGCTTGGCCGCGAGCTTCGAGCGCGCGGCGGTGGGGTTCTTGCAGCGATGGCTCTCGTCGAGCACGACGACGTCCATCTCGGGGGCGGTGCCGGCGCGCGCGAGGCCCTTCTTGGACCGGATCTTCTTGCGCGCGGCGTCGCTGACCTCGAACAGCTTGCCGAGCCGATCGTAGTTGAGCAGGATGATGTCGAGGCCGCCGTCCCCCATGGCCTCGATCGTGCGGCGCCAGTGCGCGATCACCGCGAGCGGGCACACGATCAGGACGCTGGTGACGCCGCGCATCGCTCGGATCGCCGACCATGCGGTGATCGTCTTGCCGAGGCCGACATCGTCGGCGAGCAGGAATCCCGGGAGGCTGGCGGCGCGGGCAGCGGCGATCGCCGCGACGGCGTCGCGCTGGTGCGGCCGGAGCTCGATCGCGCCGGTCGGCTGCGAGGGGAGGGCGGCGGGCGCACCGGCGAGCTCGCGCTGCACGTGGATCTCCCACGAGTAGGGCAAGGGCCTGAACGGCGCGAGCGCGGGCGGCAGCTCGCGGCCTTCGTAGAGATACACACCGTGCGAGGCGTCCCACCGGGCCTGGCCGGCGGCGGCGACGCCGCGCATCGCGAACGGAACATCGAGAACGAACGAGGTCACCGACGCGAAATAGCACGGTGCTCTGTCACGCGATCACGGTGATGGCGCGCAGACGTACGCGTCGCTCGTGCCGACCGCGTCGTTGATCGAGTCGCCGTCGCTGTCGTAGTAGAACGTCGCCTGGCTCGCGATCGTCGTGCCCGCCGGCGCGCTGATCGTGGCGACGATGGCGATCGTCACCGCACCGCCGGCCGCGATCTCGCCATTCCACGTCACGGTGTTGGCGGCGAGGTTCGCCACGGCGGCTCCGGCCGTGGCGCTCGCGCTGACCAGGGTGACGCCCGCCGGCAGGACGTCGACCAGCTCGTCGCCGGGGTTGTCGAGCTGTGCGCCCGCGCCATCGTTGCCGAGCACGATCGTATAGGCCACGGTGCCGCCCTGGACGAAGCTCCCGGCGACGGTATTCTCGGCGGTCAGGTGGGACGGCGCTCGGAGCAGCGTGTCGGTGTCGGTCGCGGTGTTGTTGGCCGGTACCGGATCGGTCACGGGGCCGGGCGTCGCGACGGTGGCGGTGTTCGACAGCGCGGCGCCGGCGATCGAGGGTGACACCGCGCAGGTGGCGGTGTACGTCGCGGTGCCGCCCGCCGGCAGGGTGATTCGATCGCGGATCGCGCCGGTGCCCGCTGCGGCACAAGCGCCGCCGGTGGTCGCGGCGCAGGTCCACGTACAGGTCAGGCCGGCCGGGAACGCGTCCGCGACGGTCGCGCCGAGCACGTCACTGGGCGAGGTGTTGGTCGCGGTGATCGCGTAGGTGATGGCGCCACCGGGGTGGACCGAGCTCACGCCATCGTTGACGGTGATCGCGAGGTCGGCGGCGCTCGGCACCTTCGTGCACGTGTGGCTATCCGCGATCAACGCGGCGAACGGCTTCTCGACGACACCGGAGTACGCGATGTTGTCGATGGTCCAACCCGTGGTCATCGACCACTGGGTGATGTCGCTGGCGAATCGGAACCGGACCTGTACGGTACTGCCGGGCGGGATGGCCTGCGTCAGGGACGTGTGAACGCTCGCCTCGGAGCTGCCGATGAACGCCGCGCGATTCACGAGCGGGTTGGTGGCAGCGAAGCTCCACACAAAGCCGTTATACGCCGGCCCGCCGATATCGGTGTACGCGCCGCCGTTGACCGACATCTCGACGACGCCGCCGTCGTGGTACAGGGACACGTAGGCCGCGAGCGGCATGGTGTCAAAGCTCCAGGCGTGATCGAACTGCAGGTTGAAGGTGCCGCTGGCGTCGACGGTCAGCGGCGGCGAGATCAGGTACTGATCCGAGATGGCTTCGACGTCGTCGACGTGCCACGCGTGCTGCATCGGAGACAGCTCGATCCGGTGCCACGGCGCGACGTCGCCAAACTTCGCAGCGAAGCCGGTGGTCTCGGCGGATGCCGATGCCTCGACCGCGTCGGTCGCCGATGCGCTCGCGACTTCCTCGGTGTTGCCGCGGAAGGTGGCGACCTTGGGCTGAGCTCCCGGATAGCTGAGCTGGAAGTCGAGCGCGCCGATGCCGGTGGCCGTGGCCCGGTACGCGACGCGCACGGTGGCCGACACGGTGCCGTCCAGCGCCATGGCAGGGAACGCGACCGCCGATCCGTCGGGGAACCACACGTCGGGTGACGGCGAGCTGATCGTGGCCGTGGTGGCGGCGAACGCCGTGACCCCCGCGTTCTGGAGCGTGACGGTGAGCAGGCCGTACTCACCGTGGTCCAGCACGCCGTCGCTGTCACAGGAACCCAGGCTGTCGTCGAGTGTGGCCGTCATGTAGAAGTCGGTCGCGAAGTCCTCGACGAGGCCTTCGTTGAACGGCGAGAACGGGGACGGTGCGATCGCGCGAGCGCCCGCGCCGCGCTTGGCGAACGCGGTGCGGAACACGGTGTAGTCTGCGGCATCGTTGGCCAGCGCCACGGCGAGCAGCGCGTCGCGCGCGTCGGCGAACGTCGCGCGGTAGGGCGTCGCCTTCAGCGCCGCGATCAGGTAGCGCTGCATCCGGCCCTGTGCGTCGTGAAACGTGAGGCGCGGCGCGGATCCCAGCGTGTCGCGCAAAAGGCCCGCGTAGCACTCCCACAGCATCGTGGCCCACACCTCCCCGGTATTGTGCACCTCGGAGTTGCTGGCGCCGTCCGCACCGAACCGGACCGGCGGGCCGACCGGCAGCGCGACGTTGGTGGTGATGTGCTTGAAGGTCAGCGGGTTCTTCGTCATGTCCGTCGAGTACGGATAACGCCGGATGCCGTAGTAGTAGCCCTGGTTGGCCGAGGCATCGAACGGGGCGCCAGACACCGCGTAGGTCGCGAGCGCGTACGTGCCGTTGAACGTGGAGTTGCTCGGCGTCGCGGTGTCGTTGTCGCGCACCGTCAAGAGCATCGCGTTGAAGTCGCTCCAGCCCTCGCCCATCCCACCGGCCTGGGATTCGATCCCGTTGACCCCAGCGCCGGCGCCGACCAGGCGGTTACTCACATAGTGAAAGAACTCGTGAAACACGATCTGGGTGTCGAGCCCACCGTCGCGATCGGGCGCGCGGAACAGCCGCACCATCAACGGCAGCGTCGGCGCCAGCTGGTGCGCTGCGTCGAGCTCCTCGCCGGTGTGCGACGACACCACGGCCAGGATCTGGTGCACCGCCGGGTGGAACCCGACGAAGTGTCCGATCGCGTCAGGGCTCAATGCCGTGTTCACCATGACGATGGCCTGCGCCGTGGTCGCATAGAGCTGTGCGAGCCGCGCCGGGTACGCGCACCCCGTGCCATCCGTATTGTCGAAGTAGAACAGCGCGATCTTGCCGTCGAGATCGGCGGCGTTGGTCACCGTGCACTCGGGGCTCGCCGCAAACGTCGCGACCACGACCTCCGCCGTCAGGTCGTAGACCTGCGGTCCCGACATCGCGATCCCCATGGCGCTCTTGGTCGCGATGAGGGTGGGGGGCAGGATCTCGAGCCGGTTCGCGGGCGATGGGAACAGGTACATCTGCATGATCGGGCGTCCACCGTCGGCCGGCGTTTGCATGTTGGCGTTGCTGTATCCGCCGTAGTCCTGGGCCTCGGCCCGGATCGAGTCGCCATCCAGGCCGCCGCGTCCAAAGTTGTCGGCCTGGGCGTTGCCGGCCGCCTCGTCGAAGCCAGCGTCGTAGTACCAGTCGTGCAGGAAGTTGATATTGTAGAACAGCTGCTGGATCGTGCCCTGGCGGCCCTCGGCGAGCGCGCCGTTGCCGTCCGGGATCTGGGCATGGAGGAACTGACCGGGCGCGGTGATCTGGGCCCGGAAGTCGTCGGTCGCCGGATCGGTCGGGGTGGTCGGGGTTCCGAGCCCGTCGGGTGCGAACAGATCGAGGTAAGCGTCGACGTTGTTACCGACCGTCTCGGTCGCGTCGGGCGGGAGCCACGGGTCATTCTGGCTGAACGGGAAGTTCGCCAGGTTGACATCGCTCGGCGACACGAACGGCGACTGCGCGCCGTCGGGCACCGGCACCACCTTGGGATCGACGTCGTTGCCGGCCGGCGTGTCGAGCGGGATCCCGGTCGCGGGGTCGGCCCACACCCGGTAGGTGAAGCCCGGAGCGAGCGCGGCGGGCTCGCTCGAGGCCGACGCCACCGCATCGGAGATCAAACTCTTGCGGGACAGCACCTGGCCGGTCGCGGCCGACACGATGTACGCGTACGCTTCGGTGGTCTTGATCGGGCTACCGTCGAGCGGCAGGACGCCCGGCGGCGCCGCCCCCGTGTGCGCGACGACCTCGACGTAGTAGGCGGCTTCGAGGCCGTCGGCAGCGTGGAAATAGACCTTCTTGAGCCGGACCGGCGCGTCGAGCGCGACGCCTGCCGACGGCGGCAGCGTGAAGGTGTCGTAGCCATGGCCCGAGCCGGCGGGGACGAGCCGCCCGGCGTCGATCGCGGTGTGCGCGAGGTGACTTATCGCGGCGATCGCGGCGGCCGGGGCGGCCTGCGTGAAGGCGAGCCCGGCGGCGCTCGTCGGCGGCGCCGTGGTGCTCGTGAGATAGCCGGTGACCGCGACCGGCTCGAGCTGGCGGTTCATGACCACCGTGAGCGCTTCTCCGAAGATCTCGATTCCATCGAGTGGCGCGCGGTACTGGACGAGGATCGCGCCGGTGCCCCGATCGTGCACACGGGCGACCACCGCGCTGGCCACGTCGGCGTCGGCCAGCCGGTAGAGCGGGGCGTAGTCGGCCAGCGCCGCGCGGGATGCCGCGATCTGGGTTTGCGCAGCGCCTGCGGTGGCCGCTGCGGCGCTTGAGCTCAAGCTTGGCCTCGAGCCCGGGCGGGACCACAGAAACGTCGGGACCCCGAAGCGAGGCTCGGTCTGTATGATGCTACCGGCGCGCACGAGCGCGCGGGCCCTGGTGAGCCGCTCCGCGGTCTTGACCGCGTCGGCGCCGTGGACCGCTGGCGGACTCGCCGGCGGGTCCACCCCACAGCTCGCGAGCAGACACAGCAACAGACCATGGCGCGCGCCGGTCGTGATCCGCGGATTCCTCGGCTTGGTGAACCAGGTCATCAGTTGCTCCCCACGACGAAGCCGGTCGGCTTGTGGACGTTGCAAGCACAGCTCACGGTCACGGAGACCGTGGCCGAGCGGCCGCCCGGCGTGAGTGTGTAGGTGAAGGTGTCGCGCGGGGTGTTGGGCGCCTGATTGCAGTAGCCCGGCGTCGGCGTGTAGCTGACGGTCATTCCGCCGGCCCCGACCGCGGCGGTGCCGTGATCCGGCTGGGTGACCGACGCCACCGCCTTGGCGCCACCATCGACGTCGGTGTCATTGGCGAGCACATCGACCGCGGTCGCCGTGCTGTCCTCGGCCGCGGTGGCGCTATCGGCGACCGCCGTCGGGGGATCGTCCACCGGGGTCACCGTGATGACGACGGCGGCGACCGCGTTCAACATTCCGTCGGTGACCGTGTAGTCGAAGCCGGCGACGCCGTCATAGCCCGGATCAGCCACGAAGCGGATCTGTGTGCCGGTGTGCGTGACGCTGCCATGGCTGGCGTTGCCCACGGCCGAGATCGCAAGGGTCTGGCCCTCGGGATCGGTGTCGTTGGCGAGTAGCGCCGCATCGGCGATCGCCAGGGTGGTGCCCTCCGGGGTGGTCGCCGTGTCGCCGGCGGCGACCGGGGCCTGATCGGCACCGACCGAGACCGTCACGGTGCCCTGCGCGTTCTGCGCGCCATCGGAGATCGTGTACACGAACGTTGTCACGCCGTGGAATCCAGCCTCGGGCGTGAACACGACGCTGTTGCCGCTCATCGCGACCGTACCGTTCAGCGCCGCCGCGACGCTCGCCACGGTGAGCGCAGCGCCGGCGCTGGTGTCATTCGCGAGCAGCGTGGCCTGCGCGATGGTCAACGCCGTGTCGAACCCGGTGGCGAGGCTGTCGGGATTGGCCACCGGCACGGCCACCGGCGCGGCCGAACCGTTATCGCCCCCGCAGGCCCCGAACCCCCCGAGGATCGCGATCGGGACTACGTAACACGAGAAGACGCGACGATACTTCATGATGCTGTGATGACTCCTGAAGGCGCAGCGGCGCCGTCATGCGTTGACCCGGTATCCACAGAGAAAGCGACCTTGCTAGTTCCACGCTTGTGAATTCCAAGTCAACGGTAAATGTACAGCGCAACTCAACATAATATAGCTGAGCGGGAGGTTCGGTTCTCAGCCACACATGAGATGTGTTCACGCCGGTGCGGCGAACGTTGACGCACGGCGGTAGGACCGCGATCTCCCACATGCACATGCCCAGTGTGGGCAATGTTTGCACAGCGCGTGTTGACCTTCAGTCAGTCAGCGGTCACCGGTGGCGCCCAGATCATGCGTCATTTTGCATGGCGTACCGTCGTGGTTCCCGGTGCTCGCCGGCTCGCTCGACTTCCGCAAACTCAAGCTGATGGCGCCGAGCTGCGCATGATCGGAACAACTGGTCATTCGTACGGCCCGACGCTGGCGGCCGGCGAGCAGCGATCGCCTGCCTGGTGCTCGGGTGTGGCAGGATTGTCTATGTCAATCAGACTGCGGATCTCCGCGAGGGTCTCGCCTCTACTCGCGGCGCTTGCGACGGCGCAAGCTTCCGCGGCCCCTGCCGATGCCGGGAAGGCCGGCCCGGATCAGGGCTTGCGCCCGGTCACGATGCAGCCGAGCACGAAGGTGAAGAACACACCTTCCCGGTCGGCGTGCTCCAGGAGCGCCCACCACCTTGCTACGTCGGACGCATCGATCTTGCCCGCCGCCACAGCGCACGACAGCGTGTCCGCGACCAGTCGCCGGTAGATCGGAAAGTGATGCGGCGACGTCATGACCGCCGCGTGCGGGACGACGCTGATCTCCGTCAGCCCGGCCTGCTTGAAGATCCGGAACAGCTGGCGTCCGACCCATGGGCTCGGGATGGCCGCGTCGAGCACCTCGGCGATCCGGCGCACGAGAGGCGGATCGGGCGCGTCGACGATCGTATCGGCGTCGAAGTCGAAGATCACGACGTGGCCGCCCGGACGTACCACCCGGACCATCTCCTGCACGGCTTGCTCCGGACGTTCGATGTAGCGCAGCACCCGCTCGGCCCGGCACAGGTCGAACATGTCACTGGCCAGCTCGATGTGGCGGGCATCGGCCACCAGGTACTCGGTCGGAAGCCCCGAGCTGGCGCCCCGGCGGCGTGCCTCTGCGATCATCGGCTCGTTCCGGTCGATGCCGACGGCTCGCCCCTCGGGCCCCACCCGCTGCGCCATGCGCTGCACTTCGTGGCCGACACCGCAGCCGACGTCGAGGACCCGATCGCCGGTTCTGACAGGGCGCGCTTCTAGCATGAGCCGCTTGATCTGTTGTATCGGCGCCATGCCATCCGCATGATCGAGCCAGCGGAACAGGTCCGTCACATCTGCAATCTGACTGCTGTCCTGGAATCCTCCGAGGAGACTGCTCATGGCGGGGCCTTGCCAGCGCACGTCACCCGGACATTCGTACCGCACTCATGACAATCCACACAGCGAGTGTATCCGTTTTACCTCACCTCCGGCAAGGCGCGGATCGCTTTCTGCGACCATCTCCACCAGGATCGCCGGGGACCAAGGGACCCGTGTGAGAAGTGGGTCGCACTCGCCGGCGGTAGCCAGAGGCGCTTCGAAAATGGCTTCCCGCGGGTGTGGTCCCGCGTCGCCGAGCCGTGCTCCGGTCGGTAGAGCCAGACGTACTTCCACGGGTCGAACGGATGGCACAGAAAGCTACAACCATCGTCGAAAGTGCAATTCTCATGGTCGCCGCTTCTCTGGTCTGTAAGGCTATCGCGGGCGATTATCCAGAGTGAGACGAATCGCCACTCTTAAACATCGTCACGTGGATTGATGGCAAGATCCGTGCGAACGCGACGCGCGGTGGAGGGGTTTGGGCGGCTCTGCCGGTGTCGTGACGGGTGGCGCGATCGCTCATCGTCACGGATAGATCGGCCTCCCCGTGGCGCAGGCATCCCGTCGCGCAGGCCGGGCATCCCGGCGCGCAGCTGAAACATTTTCGTGTCGGCACTCCATTGCTCCGCGGAGGCTACATGAACCGACCGAATCGCCCGGCTATCTGGGTTGGCTCGCCGATGCCAGGCTACTGTGTCGCGCTGTGCGCCGCGGCGTGTGGAGAACCACCTGACACGAGCGCGCGCACCGACGCTGTGTCGCTGGTCGCGCCGTCCAGCCGCCCCGACGCGGCGCGCAGCGTCACCCTGATCACGGGCGACCGCGTCACGCTCGGCTCGGGCCCCGACGCGGCGGCGGTGCGCGTCGAACCCGGCCCGGGCCGTGCCACGGTCGGCTTCCTCACGGTGCGGCACGGAGACGATGTGCTCGTGATCCCCAAGGACGTCGCGCCCCTCATCGCCGCCGATCGCCTCGACCGCGCGCTGTTCGACGTCACGCGGCTCGTCGCGGACGGCTACAGCGACGGTGATCGTGACAACCTACCGCTGATCCTCACGCATCACACGCCGGCGGCGCTGGTCAGCGCGACCCTGTACGTCGGCGACGTCACCGTCGTCCGCGAGATCCCCGCACTCGGCGCTGCAGTGATTCGCCAGCGCAAGACGAGCCCGGGCGCTGCGCTCGCGATGATCCGCCCAGAGGCCGCCACCCCCGTCGTCGCCGCGGCGGGTCCGCCGGCCAAGCTGTGGCTCGATCGGCGGCGCAAGCTCGCGCTCGACCACAGCGTGCCGCAGGTCGGCGGGCCCGGCGCTTGGGCGCGCGGCCTGACCGGCGCCGGCGTCGTGGTCGCGGTGCTCGACAGCGGCATCGACGCGAGCCACCCCGACCTCGCCGGCACGGTGATCGACGCCAAGAGCTTCGTCGACGACGACCAGGGCACATCCGACGTGGTCGGCCACGCCACGCACGTCGCGTCGATCATCGCCGGCAGCGGCGCGTCGTCGAGCGGCCAGTACCGTGGAGTGGCCCCCGATGCCCGGCTCCTGAGCGGCCGGGTGTGCGCCGCGGACTTCTGCCGGGACTCCGACATCCTCGCCGGCATGGCGTGGGCCGCGGCCGACAAGCGCGCGCCGATCGTCAACATGAGCCTGGGCGGCGATGACACCCCCGACATCGACCCGCTGGAGGACGCTGTTAACCAGCTGTCAGCAGTACGGCACGCTGTTCGTCGTCGCGGCCGGTAACCGCGGCCAGTTCGGCGACCAGCTCGTCGAGTCGCCCGCCAGCGCTGCCGCGGCGCTCGCGGTCGGCGCAGTAGACCGCGAGGATGAGCTGGCGCCGTTCTCCAGCCGCGGCCCGAACCTCGGCGACGGCGCGATCAAGCCGGACGTCACCGCGCCAGGCGTCGGCATCGTCGCCGCGATGGCGACCACGGTCCCGCCGATCGGCGAGCCGATCGGAACGGCCTACCAGCGGCTCTCGGGGACGTCGATGGCGACCCCCCACGTCGCCGGTGCCGCGGCGCTCCTGCTCCAGCAGCACCCGGGGTGGACGGGCGCCGAGCTCAAGGCTGCGCTGATGGGCTCGGCGAGCTCGAACCCCGCGCTCGGCCCCTTCGCCCAGGGCGCCGGGCGGATCGACATCGATCGCGCGACCCGCCAGGGAGTGATCGCGGAGCCGCCGAGCCTGAGTCTGGGCACCGCGAAGTGGCCGCACACCGACGACCCGCTGATCACGCGCACCGTGACCTACCGCAACGACGGCGCCGCGCCGATCACACTCGCGCTCACCGCCAGCCTCGCGCTCGCGGATCACGCCGCGGCGCTGCCCGGCATGATCCGCGTCGACCCGGCCGCGCTCACCGTACCGGCTGGCGGCACCGCCGACGCTACGGTGACCTTCGATACCAACGGCGACGCTCCCAATGGCCGCTACGCCGGCGCCGTGAGTGCCAGCGCGGGCGACCTCCGGATCGAGACCCTGGTGGCGATCGAGCGCGAGGTCGAGTCGCACGATCTGACCCTGCGCGCCACGGATCGCGCCGGCGCCGCGACGACGATGTCGGTGTTCCTGGCGCCCCGGCGGAGCGACGCGATCATACAGTTCCTCGATGTCGAGAGCGAGCTCACGCTGCGCCTGCCGCGCGACGAGTACGCGCTGTACGCGTTCCCCGACGATCCCGTGTCGCTGGTGGCGCCGCGGCTCGTGCTCGATCGCGACCTCACGCTCGCGCTCGACGCCCGCCAGGCGAAGCCGGTCGATGTCCGTTACGCGGTGTGGCGCTCGACATCGGCACCGTGTGGGCAGCCACCTGGGACCCGGCGAACAACATTGTCGTGACCAACGCCGCCGGTCAGCAGCTGTTCACCGCGCAGGTCGGCACGGACGCAGCCCCCGATTTCCGGTCGTGGATCCTGGTCTCCGCGGCGCCACACGGCTCACCGCCGATCGATGCCATCCCTCCGCCGGCGATCGCGGATCCGTACGCGTTCGCGCACCTCGAGCGCGGCCACATGGTCACCGGCTGGCAGCAGACGCTATCCGCAGCCGAGCTCACGACGGTCGACGCCGGCCACGTCGCCGCCAGCCACTCGCGGCTGCGCCGGCACCTCTGGCTCGTGCTCGCCGACGCGCCCGAGCTCGGCGGCCTGATCGAGAGTAACTTCTTCGACTACCCGGCGATCGCGCATCGCACCGAGCACCTGTTCGGCCCCGGGTTCCGCTGGGGCACGCAGATGTCCCAGAACGAGCGGTTCCCGGAGTTCCCGCCCGACGACCCGTTCAACGAGTTCAACCTCGGCGAGTGGCTGGCGGTGCCGAGCTACCTGCCGGGCCATCATTACGTCGAGCGCTGGCACCACGCCCCGTTCGGCCCGTCGCTCGGCCAGGCCTTTCGCGGCTCGCCCGCGGCCCGGACTGGCGACCGGCTCACGATCGCGCCGTCGATGTTCTCCGATCGCTCCGTTCCGGCTCGCGCCAACTGGGTGGCGGCAACCAGCCACCGCAAGACGCTGTTCCGCGACGGCGTCCAGATCGTCACCGACCCCAACGACCTCGACAACTGGTTCCCTGCGGTCGACGTCCCGCCCGCGCCAGCGACGTATCGCTTCGAGCAGGAGGAGACCCGCGGCCCGTGGTCGGGCGCCACGATGTTCGAGCTGTCGACCCATGTGATCGCAGCCTGGACGTTCCGATCGCAGCACGTCGACGGCACCGCCCCGGCGATCCTGCCAGTCCCGACCCTGCGGTTCCTGCCCGAGCTCGACGACGACGACCGCGCACCGAGCCGCGTGATGTTCCTTCCGGTGTTCGTGGAGCGCCCGCCCGGCGCAGCCACGCCGCGGATCACGCACGTCGGCGTCGAGATCTCGTTCGACGACGGCACGACGTGGACGACCGTGCCCGGGGCGGCGATAGGCGATCACTGGCTCGGCGTCGTTGTCCACCCAGCCGGCTCGGCGTTCGCGTCGCTCCGAGGCACCGCCACCGATGTCGACGGCAACCGGAGTGAGGTGACGATCCTCCGCGCGTACCGGGTCGCGGCGCCGTAGTCCGTGTAGCCGGACCGGGGTTGCCTTGCGGCGCCGGACCGGCGTGTAGCCGGACCGGGGTTACCTTGGGCCGGACCCGGACCCGCACCGTGCGAAGCTTGGCGGCGGTTGTGAGTGGCCGCGTTCGCCGGCAGGTTTCGGAAGCCGACGTCGGCGAGGTTGCGGACATAGCGAGCGGCGGCGGGGGTGATCCTGGCCGCACCGACAGTCGCCAGGGTCATTGCTTGCACGCCCACGCGTCGACGTGGGACAGATTTTCTATGTACGACAGTCGCGAAGCTCGAAGGTGGCGCGGCACGGGGCGGCGGAGTGATCCGCGGCGGCCGGGTCGGCTCGCGCGCGTCGCGATTTCGCTGCTCGTGATGGCAGGCTGTCGCGACGCCTCGCCCGAGGCGCCACGCCACCGAGCCCGGCCACGCCGGCCGCGCCGGCCGCGCCGGTCGCGCCACCGCCTTCGCCGGTCAACCTTCTCGTCGCTACCCCCACCATCGTCGCGGTCTCGTCTACCGTGGACAATCCGAGCATACTGCCCGCCCACCTCGTCGATGGCGACTTCTCCACGGCGTGGAATTCGCGAACGGGCGAGCTCCGCGGCGCGTGGATCGCAGCGCGGATCCCGGTCGACGCGCACGTCCGCTCGCTGCGTATGACCGCCGGCTTCACCCGGACCGACGCCCAGCTCGGCGACCTGTTTGTGATGAACCCGCGGATCGCCCGGGTGCGAGTCCTCCTCGCCGGCGTGATGGTTACCGAGCACGCGCTCGATCCCGCGCTACGCACGCTGCAGGAGATTCCCATCGACGGCCCGGGTGGCGACTACCGCATCGAGATCGTCGACGTGGTCCCCGGCTCCCGCGCGGCGTGGCGCGAGATCAACGTGAGCGAGCTCGAGATCTGGGGCACGCTCGCACCGGGCACCGCGCCCACCCCGAGCGCCCCCATCGTCCGGCTCGGAACCCTCGACCCGCCGAGCCCGATCGAGGACACGGACTGTATCCGGGCAATGTTCCCGGAGACCAAGAACGGCCGGGTGTCGGCGCGCCCCGACGCCGACGCCATCACCCAGGCCGAGGTCATCCCGATCGCCGAAGGCCTCGTCGTGTGCCGGATCACGCACGCGCACGAGACCCGCAGCCCCCTCGAGGTCAGTCCCGGCCGGACCGAGACCGCGATCAGCATCGCCACCACCACCGAGCTCGCGCCGGTCGCGCGCGTGCCCGGGCTCGTCGCTGGCGCACGCATCGTCGCCCCTGCCAGCACCCTGTACACCTTCGACTTCTCCACCGGCTTTCAAGGTCTGGGCGACGGCGCGCACGAGAACACCGACGTCAAGGTCACCGCGCTCCGGCTCACCACCACCGAGACCGTGCTGCGTGCCGAGGTCGCCCTCGAGCACGGCGACTCCGGCATCAGCGACAGCGAGACCACCGCGAGCATGTACCGCGTCACGCCCACTCGCTTCGTCGAGCTCCTCCGCTACCGATCGACCGAGCACATCAACCGAGAAGACGGCACCCGCACCTCCGACGACTGCACGCTCGTTCCGCCCGGGCCGCCCAGCTCGACCCCGCCCGCGACGCTCGAGGTCGCCTGCACACACACCGAGGTTGATCGGAACAACCGGCGGCATCCCGAGACCATCACCTCGCGCACCGTGCTCGCCCGCTGGACCGGGGCGCGCTACCGCAGCGACTGACCCGCTGTCGGTGCGCCGGACCCGGACCGGGGGTGTCGCCCCGGTCGGGTGTCGCCCCAGCAAAAATCAACCTCAGTGCGGTTGGCTGGTGGCCCAGGGGTGCTCGGGTGATCGCGGATCTCGAGAACAGCGTTGGGCGCGGGGCGCGGCGTCACCCCCGCGCGACCGGTACGCTGGCAAACCGGCGCAACCAGTACGTGCCGACCGGAAACACGACCGCGAGGCCGTCGAGCCAACCGGCGCGCGCTGCTGCGTAGTCCACCAGGAACGCGCGGTTGCGTAGCAGCGCCTCGATACGCGCCCATTTGCTGCGAGCCGCGATCCGCGGCCGCAGGTTTCGTCTCGGTTCAACGCTCGCCGGGCGGTCCGACCAGGGCTGCTGCAGCACCGCGCGTCGGCCGAAGACCGGGCGCCCGGCGCGCTGGCGCTCTGCGCTGAAGGAAGCCACGGCGGCGGCGACGCGCTGGCGCAGGTCCTCGAGCACCTCGGCCTCCGGCCCAAGCTCGACGGGAATGGCCAACCGCATCTCGACGGCTGCGGGCATGATCCCGTCAGGTCGGAAGAAATGCCAAGGCCGGGCAGCACGCAGACTGCGCCCACTGAGCAGCGCATGAAGTCCGTTGACGCCGGGCCAGTGGTCGACCCGATCCACCAACCCATCCTTGACCGGATTGGTCGCAGTGTAGACCAGCTTGTCGATCACGTCCTGTCGACCGACGAGCTTGACCACACAGACCTGCTCCGATGACCAAAAGTTCTCCCACCTTCCACGCAATGCATTCTGGCAACGTGCGAACATCTTGTGAAAATGCTCGAGGAACTCAGGGTAATTGCCGCACCGGTCGAAAATGACCGCGTGATAGTGATTGCTGAGCGCGCACGGCAACACGACGTCGATCCTGAACCGCAGCGCCGCCTCGATCAGACAGTAGGTGAACGCGTTATTCGTTGCAGGGTCGGGCCGCAGCAGGAACTGCCGCTGGGTGCAACGGCGCGTGATCAAGTAGAACTGGGCGGGAAGTACTTGCCGAGGCAACGACATTCCTACAGCGCTATCAAGAACTCGGCCAATCCGCGGCCTAGCGATGTCTTGGCGTTAGCGCCGCGCTCGTCCGGATGCCGGCCATTCGTGTCCGAACCGTCCGAGATCCGGACGAAAGCCGGACAAGGCCATGCGCCGCTCGCGAGCTTGCCGCGCTCGACAACCGGTTGCCGCTCGCTCCGCGAAACGCCAGAGGCGATCCCGCCCGCAATCAACCTCGGTCGGGTGTGGCCCCGGGTGTGGCCGCGCAATCAACCTCGGTCGGGTGTGGCGCCGACCAGGAGGGCGCGTAGCCATGGGGGTGATGCGGTGGGTCGAAGAGTGGCTGCCCGTGCTGGTCGTCGTGCTCGCCCTGGGCGTAGTGGCCGCGGTCATCGCCGCCGAGCTCGGCGCGTTCCGCGAGCGAGCCCGCTGCACCGACAACGGCGGCTCGTGGAGGCACGCGAACTGCCGGACCGTCGAGGACCCGGTCTGCATAACCACCGACTACGGCAACGGCATGGTGATCACGACCTGCATTCCCACGCCGAGCACGGTGTGCGACCACGTATGTCGCGGTGCCCGCGCGGAGGCGAGGTAGCCGATGGAGCCGCGAAGCTCCGCGAAGATGCCCACGCGACGTCTTGTCGTTACCTACGTCCTCCTGTACGAGGCGTCGTATGAGAAATGCATTCCTGCTGAGCGTGGCGATGATGGTAACCGGCTGCGTGGGGCCGCAAGCGCAGGTGGGCGTGTCGGTGCCATCCGCCGATGGCCGCGTCATCGTCGGACCCTTGCCCAACCTGGTATCGATCCGTGCGGGCTACGTCGATATTGGCGGGGGATCCGAGTATGCGGCGTACGTGATCGACCGCTCTGCCAACCTCTGCTACTTCTGGACGACGCAAAAAGGATTCACGGGGAGCGGAATCCTGATCGACTGCTGCCGGCTTCGGAAGATCCCCGCGGCAGTGGCCGTCTTCCAGACGATGACCGAGAACTGCGGCGACGCGGCGCCCGCGCTCCCGGCGACGTCCGTCCCCGCTGCGCGCTGAGCGGGTCGACCCGGGCGGCTCGGTCAAGCCGGGCCGCAACCAGGCATGCACCCGCCGAGCGAGGTGCGCGATGACCGTGAGCGTGGCGGACAAGCGCCGCGCCGACGCACGCCGATCGCAGCCGCCGAGCGAAGAGCACGAGCTGCACGTCACCCCGCTCGCCGCGCTCGAGCTCCGCACCGCCGAGCGCGACGCCGCGCTCTCCGACCTCGCGGCGGTGGTCCGCATCCTGATCCGCGCCGGCGGCTACCTGACGCCCCAGGATCAGGTCTCACTCCGGGCCGCGATGGCGCGGCTGGCCGAGCACGGGCGGAGCGTCGAGGACGCGCCCGCGCCGGGAAGGAGCACGCGATGAGCCCGCTCCGCATCGTCGCCGTGGTCGCCACGGTGCTCTGCTACGGGGCGGCGGCCGCGCTCTGCGTCGTTCAGTACGGATGGCGCCGCGGCCTGGTCCGCTTCGCCGACGTCATGTGCTGGTCGCTCGTGGTGATCGGTGGTCCGCGACTGGTCGGCGAGGTCGCTGGCGATCTCGCAGCGTGGTGCGCGTTGCTCGTGTTCGTCGCCGCGGCGTGGTGCGGCGGCGCATGGTCGCTCGGCCTGCTGAACTTCCTCGTGCTGCAGTGGTTCGGCGTGCGGCTGTCGTCGGTCCGTCAGCGCGTCCTGCTCGGCGACGATGACCGCTGCTTCCGGCACGTGCGGTGGACCATCCTGCGCTGGGTCTGGCCGCTCACCGGCTGGTGGTCGGCGTACCGCTGGATCGCGAGGCGGCCGTGAGCGACATCGAGCGCGCCCGCAAGGCTCGTCTCAGCGCCGCCCGTCGCGCTGCGCGTCGCCAGTGGGAGGACCAGCTATCAATCGAAGTGCGCGTGTCGTGGCCGCATGGGATCGTCGGCTGGCTCTGCGGGATGATGCTGCTCCTGGCGCCGCCTGTGCTCGTCATGGCAATGGCGCGCTTCGAACTGTGGCAACGCCGTCGCGGGCCCGACCGGAGCAATAAACCTCGAGGTGCAGCGTGAGGGGGTCCACGAGGCGGATCACGCGGGTCCGCATCGACCCTGAACGCCCGACGCTGCTGCGCATCCTGGTGATGGCTGTCGTCGTGGGGCTTGTGGATCGTGGCAACACGATATGCAGCGACGGCATCGCTACGCGCCACGAGGAAGACGTGCAAGAGCTGCTCTACGCCCTGCGCTTCGCCGCGGTGCTCAAAGACGCCGGGCTGCAGACACCGCCGGACCCGGTCGCGTTCGAGCGTTGCGTCCGGCTCGACAACGAGCACTGGCTGGCGTGCGCCCGGCACGAGATCGCGAGGAAACCATGACCGCAGCACCAACCCCACCCTCCGTCCTCGCCGAGATCATGCCGATCGGCACCTTCCTCGAGTGGCCCACCGCGCCGCGCGTCTGCGCGCCCATCGGCACGCTGCCGTTCGCCGCGCCGAGCGCGAGTGGACAGGTCGTCGGGGTGGTGACCGGACCCGACGGGCGCAAGCACACCGGCGTCCGCTTCCGGTACCGCAACCCCGGCGGCGGCCAGAGCTGGTCGGAGCCGATCGGCGTGCTGCCCGGGCAGGCTTGCAAGGTCGTGACGCCGAGCCGCATCTAGCGGCTCCTCACGTTCTGCGGCCAGACCGCGAAGGTGGCTTGCGATGGGCAATGCAGCAAGGCCTGGGGCCACAGCAGCCGTCCGCGCGTCCAGCTGTCCGACGACGTCGATGACTTCGCGTGGCTCGCTGACAGCGAGCTCGGCGACGCCCCGGTCGACCCCGGCACGTACGAGGGCCTCGCCCCCGCCGAGGTGAGCAGGTTCACGGTCGTACTGGCCCCGCTGGTGAGCGGCCCTGCGGCCGCGCGACGACGACGCAGCAGTCACTTGCTACGATGGATGCTGAGCGAATGCTGGCAGAGGTCAGCAATCCACGACGGGATCTCCGCCGGGACTTCCGTCAGCGCGGCAGCGGGACCGCTTGGGGCCCAGCGAACGCCGCGCTGGAACGCGGTCAACATCGCGCCGCCGATGTAGTGCGCCGCCGCAAGCTCGTCCGAATGCTCGGGTCCGGTCGCGTCCGCCGAATCGCCGATCGACGGAAAGTATGCGATGCGTTTCTCTGCGGGGTACTCCATCACCCCGACGCCGTACTTGCCGCCACGGCCATCGCACTCGTCCTTGGCGGATGCGATCGCCTCGGCACGGTCGGCCGTAGCCGTGACGTTGTAGGTGTGATTGTTGAGCGTTCCCCAGCGATACGCGACCACCACGTACACGCTGGGTTTGTGCGCTGCTACTTCGACAGGCTTGTCCACCGCAGCACGCTAGCGTTCGCGATCGACAGCGTCCACGCGTCGCGCACGCTCCGGCCACGATCCGCACGAAGTGCCGTGATTTGCCTGGCACGTTGTGGCCCGCGTTCGCGCCCGGACCTCGTTCCGGCGCGCGACTACCGGATCGGGCAGACGCGGGGTGCGCGGTGAGGGCGACGCTGGTGGAATGCAGCGGCGATCGCGCCACGGTGCGGCTCACGCCGGGCTGGCTGGCACGGTTGTTCGGCGCGTGCGAGCTGCGGTGCGAGCTCAAGCGCCGAGCGCCCTACTGGGTCACCGTCGGGACCGAGCGGACGCTTGGCTACGTCAAGCACGGCATCTTGATCGAGGAGGCGCTGGACTTCCGCCCGGTCACTGCGCCGCCGCGGGCGATCGCGAGGCGGCCATGATCTGCGGGTGCCACATCGACGAGGTCGGCCTGGTGCTGGCGCTATGCGGCGAGCACGCCCTGGCCGCGTCCCAGTTCGAGTACCGCGTGCGCCAGCTCCTCGACGCCGAGCTGGACGCGTGCGTCCGCGAGCTCGCCGGCCGGTCGCCGACGCGCATCGAGCGCAGCCCGGGGCGACCGGGTACTTCGCGATCGCGAGGCGGACGTGACCGAGCCAACCGAGACGCTCCGCTGCGTGCACCTCGATCCGCTGTGGCCGCTGCGCTACCTGACGCCGTGGCAGCGAGCGCGGGTGCCCAGGTGCTCGCGGCGCTGGGGCGACTTGTTGCCGTCGCCGCTCGAGGAGATCGTTGCCGCGATCAGCAGATGCCGACGGCCGCCGCGCGGCACGTTGTCGACTGAGGAGCAGATGCTGTTCTACGGCTACGCGATCGTCGAGCGACAAGCATCGGCTCGTGTCCATCAAGTGAATCAACCAGACCAGTCCATCGAGGAGAAGACCATGACAAATGACGACACCATTGACCGACGAGGCCCGCGCATCGAGGCGGGCGAGGACGCGCGATCGAGTGGCTCCGCGCCGCGGAAGCATCGCTGCTCGATCGGGGACCCGGTCCGGGGTTGCCTTGGCAGGACCCACACCGTGCGTGTGCCGGCTGGACCGGGGTTGCCTTGGTACACCGTGGCTGAGTCGCGGCCGGACCGGGGTTGCCTTGGTACACCGTGGCTGACAGGTGGCCGGCAGCCAATCAATTAATCTAACGCTGGATCGCGTGCGGACAGAGCCCGCGCGCGAGGGCGATCCGACCAGCTCGGCGGGCTGGTGGCGCAGGGGGCGGGTGATCTTGGATCTCGAGAACAGCGTTGGTCGCAGGCGCGGCGTCACCTCAGCGCGACCGGCACGCTGGCAAACCGGCGCAACCAGTACGTGCCGACCGGAAACATGACCGCGAGGCCGTCGAGCCAACCGGCGCGCGCTGCTGCGTAGTCCACCAGGAACGCGCGGTTGCGTAGCAGCGCCTCGATACGCGCCCATTTGCTGCGAGCCGCGATCCGCGGCCGCAGGTTTCGTCTCGGCTCAACGCTCGCCGGGCGGCCCGACCAGGGCTGCCGCAGCACCGCGCGTCGGCCGAAGACCGGGCGCCCGGCACGCTGGCGCTCTACGCTGAAGGAAGCCACGGCGGCGGCCACGCGCTGGCGCAGGTCCTCGAGCACGTCGGCCTCCGGCCCAAGCTCGACGGGAATGACCAACCGCATCTCGACGGCTTCCGGCATGATCCCGTCGGGCCGGAAGAAGTGCCGAGGCCGGGCAGCACGCAGGCAGCGCCCACTCAGCAGCGCATGAAATCCGTTGACGCCAGGCCAGTGATCGACCCGATCCACCAACCCATCTTTGACTGGATTGGTCGCGGTGTAGACCAGCTTGTCGATCACGTCCTGCCGACCGACGAGCTTGACCACACAGACCTGCTCCGATGACCAAAAATTCTCCCACCTTCCACGCAGTGCATTTTGGCAGCGTGCGAACATCTTGTGAAAATGCTCAAGGAACTCAGGGTAGTTGCCGCACCGGTCGAAAATAACGGCGTGATAGTGATTACTGAGCGCGCACGGCAATACCACCTCGATCTTGAACCGCAGCGCCGCCTCGATCAGACAGTATGTGAACGCGTTATTCGTTGCCGGGTCGGGCCGCAGCAGGAACTGCCGCTGGGTGCAACGGCGCGTGATCAAGTAGAACTGGGCAGGAAGTACTTGCCGAGGCAACGACATTCCTGCTGCGCTATCAAGAACTCGGCCAATCCGCGGCCTCGCGATGTCTTGACGTTAGCGCCGCGGTCGTCCGGCTGCCGGCCATTTGTGTCCGAGCCGTCCGAGATCCGGACGAATGCCGGACATGGCCACGCGCAGCTCGCGACCTTGTCGCGCTCGACAACCGGTTGTCGAGCGCTCTGCGAACGCCAGAGGCGCTCCCGCCCGCAAATCAACCTCGGTCGGGTGTTGCTGACAGTACG